>ENA-OWOG01000204-OWOG01000204.1-gut-metagenome-genome-assembly--contig:-NODE-204-length-30662-cov-36.658591_pt1 | contig 30662 bp, 26 predicted proteins | sample MGYA00248249_ERZ651793 | MGnify/ENA primary metagenome ERZ651793 (study PRJEB26908, sample SAMEA4031700) | gut metagenome | biome: gut; feature: normal infant; material: stool | place: China | collected... | reverse complement strand
GAAAAAGTACTAAATAATGCAAAGCTCAGCTGGAATCTTGATGATGGTAGTAAAATCAACTGGGTAACCAACTATGTAAAAATCCACGCCGATGATCCGCAGGGTCTAACGCATGATCAGTGGAATGCAAATCCAAAGCAACAAGTTCCATTTTTAAAGCAATTTAATGTTCGTAAAGATATTGAACAAACCCAAACGGGCGTGACATGGTCTAAGCCGATTAATGACAAAAATGAACTCTATGCCATGGCATATTTAGGCAATCGCCAAGTTACTCAATATCAATCTATCCCACAAGGTCAGGTAGTAGTGGAAAATGGCAAGCCAGTTTATACAGGTCAAAAGAGCCCTAAGCATGCTGGCGGAGTCATTGATTTTGAACGTAATTATTATGGTGCTGATTTCCGTTGGACAGGTAAAGAACTACTACCAAATACCACTGTAAGCATCGGGGTTGCATTCGATGCAATGGATGAGGAACGTAAAGGCTTTGAAAATTTTAATGCGGATGGTATTTATGGCGTCAAAGGTAATTTACGCCGTGATGAAGACAATACTTTATGGAATATCGATCCATATTTACAAGCTTCATGGCAGTTCTTACCTACGTGGCGTTTAGACACGGGTGTGCGTTATAGCAATGTCCATTACAAGTCAAAAGATCATTTTACTTCAGGGCCTGATGAGTATGGGACTGTTAACGGTGATGATAGTGGCAAAACGGATTACGAGAAAGTTTTACCTTCTGCTGCTTTAAGTTGGCAAATTTTACCTGAACTCATGGCCTATGTAAGTTATGCCAAAGGTTTTGAAACACCAACTTTTACTGAAATGGCTTATCACACTGATATTTCAAAGTCAGGTTTTAACTTTGGTTTAAAACCATCTACAAGCGATACCTATGAAACAGGCTTAAAGTCACAAAATCTTTTAGGTGATTTTACTTTGGCAGTTTTCCAAACAAAGACTAAGAATGATATTGTTTCAGCGGGAAACTTAGGGGGGCGTTCAACCTTTCGTAATGCAGATAAAACCTTACGTGAAGGTGTAGAGTTTGCATGGAATAAAAAGTTGTGGCGAGATTTAACTGCGACTGCAAGTTATACATATTTAGATGCGACTTTTGATGCGAACGTTCCTGAAAAACTTGATCAAGACAACAAAGTTCTCGCTTCAGCAATTCCAACAGGAAATGCCATACCAGGTATTGCCAAAAACCAAGCTTATGCCTCTTTGGCATGGCAGCCATCGCACGGTCTATATGGTGGTGTAGATGTACAGTATATGGACAAAGTATACGTGAATGATACCAACAGTGACGCAGCACCGAGCTACAGTGTAACCTCAGCAAATGTTGGTTATGCATGGGTAATGGGCGATTGGAAAGTCAATAGCTTTGCTCGTGTAGATAACCTCTTTGATAAAAAATATGCAGGTTCAGTTATTGTAAATGACGGTAATAGCCGCTATTTCGAACCTGCTGATGGACGTAACTGGAGTGCAGGTTTACGTGTAATTAAACAATTCTAGGAATTAAAAATGGCAAAATTATTTGAAACGGTTAATTTCGATTCACTACAACTGGTCAATAGAATTGTAATTGCCCCAATGTGCCAATATTCGGCAACAGATGATGGTGAAATAACCTATTGGCATGAACAGCAATGGGCAAATTACGCGTTGTCTGGAGCTGGGCTATGTATTGTGGAAGCTACAGCTGTACAGGCGGAAGGTCGAATTAGTTATGCAGATCTTGGCCTTTGGAATGATCAGCAACGTGACCAGATCAAAACTTTATTAGGAAAAGTTAAAACACTTTCTCCTATGCCATTTGGAATTCAGTTAGCTCATGCTGGACGTAAGGCATCTACTGAAAAGCCTTGGTTGGGTAAAGGCCAAATTGCAAAAGATCAGCCACATGGTTGGCAAACAGTTGCTCCAAGTACAAGTACTTTTTCGGTTCATGATGCAGCGCCACATGCTTTAACCATTGCCGAGATTAAACAAATTCAACAAGACTTTGCAGCTGCGGCCAAACGTGCAGTTGAAGCGGGCTTTGAGTTAATTGAGGTACATGCTGCTCATGGTTACTTGCTACACCAATTCTTATCGCCAATTGCAAATCAACGTACTGATGAATATGGTGGCTCTTTAGAAAACCGTATGCGTATGACGCTAGAGGTTCTTCAGGCAATTAAACTTGCTGTTCCCGAAGGTTACCCGGTAGGGGTACGTTTATCTGCAACAGATTGGATGGATGGCAATGAGCAGTGGGATATTGAGTCTACGGTTGGTTTATCAAAAGCCTTAGAGCAGTTAGGCGCGGCCTATATTCATGTCTCTAGTGGCGGTTTACATGAGCATCAAAATATTACTATTGGAGCAGGTTACCAAGTTCCTTTCGCGGAACAGGTTAAAAAACATGTAGCTATTCCTGTGATTGCTGTAGGTCTTATTACTGACCCACAACAAGCTGAACAAATTTTAGAAAACCAGCAAGCTGATGCCATTGGTCTTGCGCGTGCAATGTTATATGACCCACGTTGGCCATGGCATGCTGCAGCTACATTGGGGGCAAAAGTCAAAATTGCTCCTCAATATTTGCGTTGCCAACCACATGGCTTAAAACAGCTTTTTGATTCTTTTTAGTTTTTAATATTCGGGCAAATTAAGATTTGCCCGTTTTTCTTTTGAAATGAGTGAGGAAGTAGTCTGTGGTTTTTCAGGTAATTTTACCAATTTTGATTTTATTATTGATGGGGTACTGTAGTGTCCTCATTAAACTGGTAACACCTGAACAAATTAAGGCTCTGAGTGCATTTGTTATTAAAATTTCTTTACCTGCTTTTTTAATCCAATCTTTAGCCAATAAAAACTTACAAGATATTTGGCACCCAGCTTATTTTATTGCTTATGGTGGCGGCTCTTTAATCTTGTTTTTTTTGGCTTTTATCCTTTACCGCAAGTATTTTAAAAATAGCCTAACACATAGTGCAGTCATATCGATGGGCGCTTCTATGTCAAATACAGGTTTTATGGGTACAGCGATTCTAACCATGCTAATGGGGAGTCATGCTGCAATCTATATATCTTTAACCTTAATTATCGAAAATTTATTAATAGTTGCTTTAATGCTTATTTTGGCAGAAGCGGGTTTGCATCAACAGCAACGGCTTTTGCCTTTACTGAAAAAAACATTCATTAATTTACTTAAAAACCCTGTAATTATTGCAATTTTAGTTGGGATGAGCTGCATTTTGCTAGATATTCATCTGCCTTCAAAACTTGGACAAGCCTTAGAACTTTTAGGAAGAACAGCTTCGCCTTTAGCATTATTTGCTATTGGTGGCAGCTTGGTTGGTATTGGTATTACCGCCGTGAATTTCCAAAGTATATTGTTGGCTGGATTTAATGTCATCCTTATGCCAGTTGTGATTTTTGGGCTGTTCCTTTTACTGCCAAACGTGAGCCAAGAGATGTTATATGCTGGCACTTTACTTGCTGCGCTGCCAATGCCGATCGCTTTTGGTATTTTTGGGCAAGCCTACGGTTTAAATGAGAGAGCATTAACCCCCTTAATGATTAGTACCATTATTGGCTTTATGGGGGTGAGTGGGCTTATTGCTTTGTGGTGGTAAAAGAAAAGCCCCATGTGGGGCTATTGTCTCTTTACTATTTTTTAGGAGCTGGCTGCGTAGGAGCGGCGGCAGCTTGTTTATTCTTCTCAGCAATAATTTTTTCGACCGAAGCTAAAGATTCTCTAGCATTAGGAACATTTTGCTTAGCAAGCTCAGTAAAGATTTGTTTTGCTTGAGGCAGGTTCTGAGGAATGATATTGCCATTCGCCATCATGGTTGCTAAAGCCATAGATGCAGGCGCATACCCCTTTTGGGCAATTGTTTGCAAAGCTTCAATGCCTTGGCGTTTCATTAAAGGATTTTTATTTTCAACTCCTTGGCTAATATCATAAAGCGCTTTGACCTGAATAGCAGGGTAGTTTCCTTTTCTAATCAAAGGCGCTAGCTTTTGTAAAGCAATTTGGTGAGATTGAGGTTTTTTCTGTGCAAATAAAATGGTCGCTATTTTGACAGTTGCATCATCAGAACCTTGAGCTGCTGCCTTTTGAATATATTGACTGAATTTGTTGCTATCTTTGGCAACACCTAATTCACCAGTTTCATAAATTTGTGCAAGCGTGTAACTCGCTTGAGCATAACCTTTATTTGAGGCATCTTCATAATATTTTAGAGCTTTGGCATTATCTTTGGCAGTGCCTTGGCCCATTTGTGTCATATAGCCTAAGTTATAGATGGCTTGAGCATTTCCTGTTTGTGCAAGACGTTGGACTTCTTGAAAAGCAGCAGGATAATTTTTTGCTGCGTATAGCTGCTCAGCCTGTTTAAATACATCGTTTTTAGCTGCAGATGTCGTAGTGTCTGCTGCAAAGATTGATGAACTTGAAATGGCAATTAGACTGGCGATAAGTAATTTCTTCATTTCTTTTTAACCTTTTACTTTGTAGCTACATCATTCCATCGATGTATTAGCTCAATTCAATTTCTCATCATAAATATTGATGGGCGAAAGTAAACAGCCGATTTGTATATAAAACGATGTCTATAAAGCAAACTGTGGAGAAAAATAATACGCCACTCTACTTAAGAGAATGGCGTATTGGATTATTTTACTGACTGTAATAATGCTTCAATCTGTTTTGCATCACTTGGTACGCCAGAGATTCTTTGACCATCTTGTAAGAACAGAGTTGGTGTGCCATCTATATTTAATTTCTGGCCTAAAGCAATATTTTTCTGAATTGGACTTGTACAGCTTTTGCCAGCCGCTGGCAATTTACGGTTAAGCATATAATTTGTCCAAGCTTCTGAAGGGTTTTTAGAGCACCAGATTTGATTAGAAACCTTTTCAGCATTTGGATGTAAGCTGGTCAGCGGATATAAGAATACATATACCGTTACGTTATCCACCCCAACCATATTTTGTTCTAGACGCTGACAGTAAGGGCAATCAGGGTCACTGAAAATATAAAGAGTACGCTCTCCTTTACCTTTGACGTATTTAATTGCCTGATTTAATGGGAGACTTTTAACATCAATTTTACCCAATTCGGCAATTCGCTCTTCTGTCATATTTTTTTGTTGTTTGATATCAACTAAATTGCCTACAAAAAAGTATTTTGCATCTTGATTGGTATAAACAATACGGCCACTTGTATAGACTTCATAAATTCCAGCGACAGGTGACTGATAGACACCTTTTACAGGGAGGTCTGGATAATTTGTCTTCAGATTTTGTTCAAGTGTTTTAACATCAGCATGAGCAGAACCGAAAAAAGCCAAACTCAACATGAGTGTAGCAAGTTTAGTTTTCATATTTTTTCTCTTAGATTACAACGTGGATTATGATGGCATAGAAAACTTAAAAAATTGATGTCCTAATTTAATGAATTCATTAGAATTTTGTATCTATAGAAAAGCCCGCAGATCTATCCACGGGCTTTTAATTTATTAAATATAATTATTGTGGTCTAGCAACATCACCACTTAAAGCTTCTGGTAAATCTAAAACTTGAAGACCTAACTCTTGAAGGGCAGCAGGTTTCGCAACAACTAAGGCAATATAACCATCAGTAGTTTGGGTACTATTAACCACTTCTACATCATTGTGCAGTTGAGTTGCTGGAGCAGGTGCATCACCTGTACCTTGAACTAAATGCAACCAGTGTTTTGGTTTTGCTTTAAACCAAAGGCGCGCCACAATTTCTTGACCTAAGTAACAGCCTTTATCGTAATTGACGCCTTCGCGTTGATGTAAACGTAATTCTTGTGGCTGAAACTCATGTTCAGTCACTTGAGCAATCCATGCTTGACCTGTCATGATAGCTTGTTTTTGCCATTCGGAAATATCAGTTTCTGTAGAGCTGAACTCAGTATGGCCATTCACAACTTTTGGGAATACAGCACCTTGTTCACTTAAGGTCATTTTTGAAAAAGCACCATATTTTTTAATGTGCTTCGCGAATTCTTCAGCTTGATCTTGAGTGACAATAATGTCAAAACTTTCTGCATTATTCTTTTTTAGCCACAAGCCAAAATGGATGCGGCCCTTAAGATCACAAATGGCTGTATAGCGTGTTTCATTTTCAGCTAAACGTTCAGTATCTACAGTCACTTGGCCTTGTAAAAACTTTTGTGCATCTACACCGTTTAATGCATATGAGGAGAAAGCGAGCAGACTCATGATTAATCTCAAATTCAATATGTTTCTTTATGATTGCTGACTATTTTGCTCCATTTTTACTAAAAAATCAGCCATAGTTTTCGTAATTTACTTTTGTATAAAACAATAGGTTTAGGTCAAAAAAACACCAAAAATATACGTTAAAAGAAATTCTACGGTTTAAGCTATTCAACATAATTTTTATAACTTAAATGGACTTAAAATAAGGAGAAGACAATGGCAACAGGTACAGTAAAATTACATCGAGTGTTTAAGGCACCAGCTGAACGAGTTTATCGTGCTTTTCTTGACCCAGATGCTTTAGTTAAATGGATGGCACCTCACGGTTTTACCGCGAAGGTTCATAGTTTTGATGCAAAAGTAGGGGGCTCATACAAAATGAGCTTTACCAATTTCTCAACCGGGTCAACGCATTCATTTGGGGGAACTTATGTTGAACTGGTTCCCAATGAATTAATTCGTTATAACGACCAATTTGACGACGCAAATTTACCAGGCACGATGCAGGTCACCATTACATTAAAAACAGTATTGGTCGGCACAGAAATACACATTACCCAAGAAGGAATACCTGAAGTTATTCCTGTGGAAGCATGCTATTTAGGCTGGCAAGAGTCTTTATCTTTATTGAAGTTGTTAATAGAAGCCGACATTCCAGATCAATAATTGTCTTTTTTAATTGAGATTTAAATAAAAAGTGAGTAGAAAAACTACTCATTTTTTATTTTTTAAACACTATCAAAAATGAACAAAATATTGAATGATCATATGAAGCTCAATGTGTTAAGCCTTCTTGTGAGATAAAGATATGGATATACAAATTAAAAGAATTTATGACGATGTAAGCGGTGGTGATGGTAAGCGAATTTTAGTTGATCGACTATGGAGTCGAGGGATTAGCAAAGAAAATGCTCATTTAGATTTATGGTTAAAAGAAATAGCTCCTTCAACTGAACTTCGTAAGTGGTTTCATGCAGAGTCCGCAGAACACTGGGATGAGTTCAAACAACGTTATTTAAAAGAACTAGAAACCAACCCCGCAGTAAAAGAGTTATTAGAAATCGTTTCACATCATAAAGTCACACTTTTATATTCGGCTAAAGATGTGGAACATAACCATGCGATTATTTTAAAAGAATATTTATTAGAAAAGAGCAAAAATTAAATATATAAATTTTTTTTTGGTAAAAGTCTTTTATTTAAAACTTTAAAAAATGAGTCATATCTCGCATAATATACTTTTTGAGATTTTTTTTATGTCTTTGCCAAACTGTCCAAAATGCCAATCAGAATATACATATCAAGACGGCGATTTATTAATTTGTCCAGAATGCTCACATGAGTGGAAAGAAGGGGAAGCTTTAGTAACTGAAGAGCAAGAAGTGATTAAAGACGCTAATGGAAACGTTTTGGCGGATGGCGATAGCGTTACTGTAATTAAAGATTTAAAAATTAAAGGTTCTTCTTCAGTTGTTAAAGTCGGAACAAAAGTAAAAAGTATTCGTTTAGTTCCAGATGCAAGTGATGGTCACAATATTGACTGTAAAATTGATGGTATTGGTCAGATGAAGTTAAAATCTGAATTTGTAAAAAAAGCTTAATTTGTTAATTTTAATTACATTTTGGTAGAGATTGCAGGCGCGATCTCTACCTTTTTACATTTCAACATCCTTATAATTTTATTACGATAATGTATAAAAAGTAGACTATCCAAAGCTTAATAGCTCATTTATATTGTCATTAAGAAGAATTAACTTTCGTCCAGAATAATAACGAAAGTCATACCCACACCAACAAAAAAACGAGGTTCATATGGCAGGATGGTACGAAATTACACAAGCGAATGATGGACAATATCGCTTTGTACTTAAGGCTGGTAATGGCGAAATTATTTTAAATAGTGAGCTATATAAAGCAAAAGCATCAGCAGTCAATGGTATTGAGTCAGTTCAAAAAAATAGTAGTGACGATGCGCGATATGATCGTTTAACTGCAAAAAATGGGAAACCTTACTTCAATTTAAAAGCTGCAAATCATCAAATTATTGGTTCAAGCCAGTTTTATGCCAGTGAAGCTTCACGAGATAAAGGCATTGAATCGGTTAAAAACAATGGATCTTCCACAACCATTAAAGACTTAACAGTTCAGGCGTAAAATTAAATTAAAAAAAGCAGCTTCTAAAAGCTGCTTTTTTTATTTATGTATTTATTAACGCGCTAATTTAGCTAAGAGTTCTTCTTTAGTTAAATTGCTCGCTTCAGCATCACGGCGACCTTTATATTCAAAAGTACCCGCATCAAGACCTTTTTCACCAATCACAATACGGTGTGGAATACCCATTAATTCAAGGTCAGAGAATTTAACACCCGGACGTTCGTTACGGTCATCAAGTAATACGTCAAAGCCTTGGGCTTGAAGTTCTGCATAAAGCGCTTCTGCTGCTTCAAGAGTACGTGGTGATTTGTGTGCGTTCATTGGAACAATTGCGATTTCAAAAGGAGCAATCGCTTGTGGCCAAATAATCCCTTTGTCATCGTAGTTTTGTTCAATTGCAGCTGCAACTACGCGTGTCACACCAATACCATAACAGCCCATTGTTACTGTAAATGGTTTGCCATCTTCACCGAGAACTTTACATCCTAAAGCTTCAGAGTATTTAGTACCAAGTTGGAAAATATGGCCCACTTCAATACCGCGTTTAATTTGTAGTGTACCTTTACCATCTGGAGATGGGTCACCTTCAACCACATTACGCAAATCGAAAACTTCAGTAATTTGTGCATCACGTTCCCAGTTTACGCCTACAGCATGTTTGTCTGCCTCATTTGCACCAGCAACGAAGTCAGAAAGAACAGATGCAGCACGGTCAACAATTACAGTGATGCCTTTTTCAACTAAACCTTGTGGACCAGTGAAGCCAGCAGTTAAGCCAAATGTTTGAAGTTGTTCTTCTGTGGCAAACGCAAGAGGAGCGGCCACTAAAGGATGCTTCTCGGCTTTAATTTCATTAAGTTCGTGGTCACCACGTAAGAATAGGGCAACGACAGGTACATTGCCTTTCTCATCAGCAACGCCTTGAACCAATAAGGCTTTTACAGATTGTTTAGGGTCAGCATTTAAGAACTGGCAAACATCAGCAATTGTTTTTTGATTTGGTGTTTCAACCAATTTAAATTCTTGTGTAGGCGCTGCACGCTCACCCACTAAAACAGCTTCAGCCATTTCAACGTTTGCTGCATAATCAGATTCAGTTGAAAATGCAATGTCATCTTCACCACTTGCAGCTAATACGTGGAATTCATGTGAAGCTGAACCACCAATTGAACCTGTATCTGCTTGTACTGGGCGGAAATCTAAACCTAAACGAGCGAAAATACGGCTATAAGTGTCGTACATCACATCATAAGTTTCTTGTAATGATTCTTGAGTTGCGTGGAAAGAATAAGCATCTTTCATGATGAACTCGCGTGAACGCATTACACCAAAACGTGGGCGGATCTCATCACGGAATTTAGTTTGAATTTGATAGAAATTTACAGGAAGCTGTTTATAACTTTTTAGCTCGTTACGTGCTAAATCGGTAATCACTTCTTCATGTGTAGGACCAAGCACAAACGGGTTGTCGTGACGATCTTTGAAACGTAATAATTCAGGACCATATTGTTCATAACGACCCGATTCTTCCCACAAGCTTGCGGGTTGAGTTACGGGCATGAACACTTCCATAGCACCTGAACGGTTCATTTCTTCACGAACAATGGCATCAACTTTTTTAAGCACACGTGTTCCCATCGGCAGCCATGTATATAAACCAGATGCCAATTTACGAATCATCCCCGCACGTAACATGAGCTGATGTGAAATCACTTCAGCATCGTTTGGGGTTTCTCTCAACGTTGCAAATAAAAAGCGGCTTGCGCGCATGGAAAAAGTCCTAAAAGTTAAGCGTTATAAAAACGCGGATTATACGATAGTCGCTGCATTATGACATGAATCGTCGGGTTTGACGCAGCATAAAGTTTTTCAAGTCATCCAGATAAGTGAAAATGACGGGGACAACCACAAGAGTCAATAAGGTAGAGGTAATGACACCCCCAATTACAGCATGAGCCATTGGTGCACTTTGTTCACCACCTTCACCTAGACCTAGAGCTAATGGAACCATACCCATTACCATCGCACTTGTTGTCATCAAGATTGGGCGTAAACGGGTTTTGCCTGCTTGTAAAATAGCATCATAACGACTTATCCCATCTTCCATCGCTTTTTTAATAAAGTCGATAAGCAAAATCGCGTTTTTGGTTACCAGCCCCATCAGCATAATAATGCCAATAATTGAAAATAGATTTAGGGTACTCCTAAATAAGAATAAGGCCAGGAAGACACCAATCAGGGACAATGGTAAAGATGCCATAATCGCAGCAGGGTGAATAAAACTATTAAACTGAGAACCCAACACAATATAAATAAATACAATCGAAAGGGTAATTGCCGTTAATGCATAACCCGCAGATTCAGCCATATCGGCATTTGCCCCTTGAGTATCAAAGGTATAACCAGCTGGCAATTTGAATGCTTTTTGCATTTTATCGATATCTTGACCGATATCTCCACTTGGACGTCCTGAAGTGTTTGCTTCAATTAAAACTTCACGTTCAAGGTCACGTCGGTTAATTTGCGAAGCTCCAAGTTTTTCTTGGGTTGTGGCTACGGCGCTTAATGGAACTAAAATATTTTGCCCATTTGCATTGGTTTTATTCGAGTTGAGATATAGGTTCTGAACATCTTGGGGAAGCACACGTTTATTTTCATTTAAACGGATATTCACATCATAAGTTTCGCCGTCACGATCTTCCCATGTTGTGACATTGTCACCTGCAATGAGTGGTCGAATCGCATTCGCAATTTGAGAAACAGATAAACCTAAATCACTGGCCAGTACACGGTTAATATGTACACCTAAAGTCGGTTTAGGTTCTTTTAAAGAGCTTTCTAAATCGACCACACCATCAATTTTTTCCATTTCAGCCATGAAACGATCCGAGATTTTTTGTAGTTCATTTAGATCAGATCCTTTAATAGAAATCATGATTGGCTTTTGACCACCAGACACTGAGTCTTGAGCAGCAGCGACTGAAGTCACTCGGATGCCAGCTACACTTTGTAAACGATCACGGAACTCATTGTTGAGTGTTGTCAGGTCTGCGCTACGTTCTTGTTTTGGTTTTAGGGTGACTCCTAAACCTGCATGGTTTTTACCGGAGTCGACTTCACTGTTAACCACTCCATAAGTAGAAACGACATCAGGGAATTGCCTAATAATCTGATCAACCTGATGTAATTTTGCTTGGGTATATTCTAAAGAAGAATCAACAGGGGTTTCGAACTGAATACGAATTTCACCTTTATCTGGTGTAGGTACAAATTCGGTTCCGATCATTTTTGATAAGCCTAATGCCACAACCAATGAAACAATTGCAATAATGACCGTGATGAAACGAAAGCGTAAGGCAAGCTTTAAAAGCTTTTCATAGATGTGCGTTAGGCCATCTAATAGATTAGAAATATAGTGAAAGAAACGTTGCAGTCGACTTTCTTTTTTCTTTACAGGATCTTTCCAGTGTGCGGAAAGCATTGGGTCGAGTGTAAAGCTGATGAACATGGAAATAAGAACAGCCGTACTTACAGTTACCCCAAATTGATAGAAGAAACGCCCAATTAAGCCTCCCATAAAGGCAACTGGTAAAAATACCGCCACAATGGTGAGTGTGGTTGCAAGTACTGCTAACCCAATTTCTTTAGTACCATCTAAAGCCGCAGTGACATGATCTTTGCCGAGCTCTGTATGTCTGACAATGTTTTCCCGAACCACAATCGCATCATCAATTAACAGGCCAATACTCAGTGACAGGGCCAACAGTGTCATCATGTTAATGCTAAACCCAAACGCCCAGATGAATGTTAATGTGCCAATTAGGGTAATCGGTAAGGTTAAACCTGTAATGACAGTGGACCGGAAAGAACCCAAAAAGAGTAAAACAATTAAAACTGCTAAGACCGCTCCTTCAATAATGGTACGAACAACGTCTTTAATTGAAGCACGAATACCTTTAGAGCTGTCAGCGACGACTTTATAATTTAAACCCGCAGGCATTTGAGCTTTTAGCTTCTCTAAGGTTTGATAAGTCTTGTCAACAACCTGAATTACATTAGCATCGGAACTTTTTAAAATATCGACAGAAACCGCTGTTCTTCCATTATAAAAAGCACTTGATTGCAGTTCTGCTTGAGTATCTTCAACGGTTGCTACTTGTTTTAGAAAAATAGGGGAACTATTTTTATTAGCAATAACTAAATCACCAAATCCAAGAGGATGGATGACTTTTGATTGAATCTGAACAACTAGTTCAGAATTCTTTTGTTGTAAGGTTCCTGCAGGTACTTCTATATTTTCATTTTTTAGAGTGTTAATGACCTGATCAATACCAATACCATAGCTTTGTAATTGCTCAGGATGAACCTTAATCCGAATTTGACGTTTAGCATCACCTAGTAAATTGACATTACCCACACCAGAAACAGTTTTAAGCTGAGGTACAATTTTTTTGTCTACATAGGAGCTTAATTGAGCCAAGCTCATGCTGTTCGATTCAAACACGACTGACATAATTGGGCTAGATGATGGATCGTAGCGTTGTACAATCGGTGTATCAATTTCATCGCGGAATTGGGCAATAACTGGAGCAATTTTGTCGCGAACATCCTGTGCTGCAATAGCCGAAGACGTATCAAGATTAAACTCTGCAATCACCATCGAAAGCCCTTCACTTGAGCGTGAAGTAATTTGTTTAATACCCGAAATGGTATTGATTTGATCTTCGAGTTTTTTGGTAATGTCCGATTCAACTGCTTCAGGTGAAGCACCCGCATATTGCGTAGTGACGACTACGAATGGGAAATCAATATTTGGAAACTCTTCAACGGTCATACGTTTCCAAGATGCTAACCCGAGTACCATTAGACTGAGCATCATCATGATGGTAAAAACGGGGTACTTCACACTAATTCGGGTAAACCACATAAGCTATTTGCTACCTTATTTATTTTTTTCGGTTGTAAGCGTCACTTTTTTATTGATATCAGAATCTTCAAACTGGATACGACTTACCTGATCTGTACTTTGTAAACCCTGAACTAAAGCGATATTTTCGTTGTATCGTTGCTCAACCACTCGAATTTTGACTTTCTGAATTGTTTGATTGCGTATTACCCATACAAAAGGATCATGTTGCAGATTTTGAATACTATCTAAAGGAATGGTTTGTCCCTGATTGCTATCATTATGCAAAATAATACCGTTAATGAACGCACCAATACTTAATGAATCAATCGCTTCTTTAGGGCTCGCAAAGAATTCAATTTGTCGGCTATCTTGATCTGCTACAGGTGAGATACGAGTCAGTATGGCATGTAATTGTTTCGAGTTACCCTGAATCTGATACTGAATAGAGCTACCTACTTTTAAGGCAGATTGTTGTTCAATAGGTAGTTTCGCTTGTATTTCTAATTGATCTGGATTAACGATTTCAAATAATGTTTGTCCAACCGAAACGGTTTGTCCCGGTTCAACTTGTCGTTTCGTAATCACACCTGAAATGGGGCTGGTAATAATACCGTCTCGATCAGCTTTTTTAGCAATATCCACATTGGCTTGTTGAGCTCTAACACTTTCAAGTTGACCTTTATAATCCACCTGACTTTGCTCAAACTCTACACGGGCAATAAAGCCTTGATTGAGCAATCTTTGTTTTCGATTCATCAAATTACGTGCAAGTTCTGCTTGTGCCTGAGCAGAAGCAAGATTAGCCTGTGCCTGAGCTAAGCGTGCAGCGTTGTCTTGATTATTTAATCTAACTAAAACTTGGCCTTTTTGTACCTTTTGGCCTACATTGGCTGTAACGGCAGTCGCTGTTGCACTAACTTGGGCTTGAATAGAACTTTGTTGTACTGCACGAATAGTTCCTGTAAAAGCGGTTTGAGCGGCGAGTGAGCCTTCTTTTACAGGAATTAAATCTTGAGGAATGAGTTCAATTTTTTTAGGTTCAGATGCTGTTGTTTTTGATACTTCTTGCTGGTTACATGCAGCTAAGATTAAACTCAGACTGATCAAGCTTAATTTAAAAAAAGTAGAAGGGGTAAGATGCGTTGTGCGCATACAGCATCATCCTGTAATTCAAATTTTATTTTGCCCCTATTCTTGATAAAGCTGTAACCTTATTCAAGCTTTTTTAAACGTTCGATAATATTTTCATAATCTTTATTGGTGCGATTATAGGTTTTCGAAAGTATTTCAAGTGTTTGTTTAACCTTATTAATATTCATAAGATTGTTTTCAATCAAGGTTTTATGTCTTTCGGGAACTTGTTCACCCTTACGAAAATATTCCATTTCTTGCCGCTTAAATAAAATTTTGTCTTGTTGTAATTGGCTCAGTTGGTCTTGCTGATAATTTATTTGTTTTTTAATTGCCAATAATGCTTGGTCTCTTTTAATCGTCGCAGTTTTACTATTGCTATATGCTCTTTTTAATTTGTTATCTTCTTCTCTATATCGAGCTGATAATGCACGCTGTGAGGACTGATTTAAATCGGCTTCAGAATTATAAGGATGATTTCTTTTAATGACTTGCATATTCTGGTCGAGTGCTTCATATCCATAGCGAATATGAGCCGGTGTTACGGATGTACTAATATTCGCAATACCATGCTGATCATAATAACGATACCAGACAGCTTTAGGAGCTGCATTGGCAGCCAACGTTGGGGAAGAGAAAAACAGTGCTCCGCAAGAGGCAATGCCTATAGATACAGACAAGCAGTTCCTATAAAAGGCATATTTCATCCGCTTATTCATAAAATTCCCCAAAAAAGAAAGGTAAGTCACTTATTTTTAAATAATTAATCTTAAATATATTAGTTATTATTTAACTGAATAAAAATATCGACATTATAAAAAAAATGATAATTTTTTTGAAAGTGTGATGAGGTTAAAAGTTATTGTTTATAAATGAGAAAGTAGACAAAAAGCTTTCATTGAAAATAGAAGTATAGATATGTTAAAAATGCGTATAAATCTGTAAAAACAAATTTAAGTTAAATTGCATTTATATTTTATGTTATGGGGATGGAAGATTAAATGGAAGATGCATTCCAAAATCTGAAAGTAATGGTTATTGATGACTCAAAAACTATTCGCCGTACCGCAGAAACTCTATTGCAACGCGAAGGTTGCGAAGTGATTACTGCTGTCGATGGATTTGAAGCTTTATCTAAAATTGCTGAAGCGAATCCGGATATTGTTTTTGTAGATATCATGATGCCTCGTTTAGACGGTTATCAAACTTGTGCTTTGATTAAGAACTCTCAAAATTATCAGAACATTCCCGTTATCATGCTCTCTAGTAAAGATGGTTTATTTGATCAGGCAAAAGGGCGTGTGGTAGGTTCAGATGAATACTTGACGAAACCTTTTAGCAAAGATGAATTGCTAAATGCGATTCGTAATCATGTAAGTTCATAATAAGTAATTTGAGGGCAAAAGAAATGGCACGTATTCTCATTGTTGATGACTCACCAACAGAAACTTTTCGTTTTAAAGAAATCCTAACTAAGCATGGCTATGACGTACTTGAAGCATCTAACGGTGCAGATGGTGTGACTTTGGCAAAAGCTGAGCAGCCTGACTTGGTATTAATGGATGTGGTCATGCCAGGTGTAAATGGTTTTCAGGCAACGCGCCAGATTACCCGTGATGAAGACACGAAGCATATTCCGGTGGTGATTGTGAGTACTAAAGATCAGGCAACTGACCGAGTATGGGGTAAACGTCAAGGCGCAATCGATTACTTAATCAAGCCAATCGAAGAAAAGCAATTAATTGATGTAATTAAACAATTTCTAAATTAACTCATCCATCCATAAAAACATAAATAACGGGATAAATACGCCCGTTTTATAGGATCGAGTATGGCAGCGAATGGATTTATCGAGTTACTTCGTTTGTCTAAACGGGGTAATAAGAATTACGCTTCAGTTCAAAATGAAGCACAGCGATGGTCAGGAATTGCTTTTGAAATGAGAGGGCAATACTTCGTCGCACCACTTGGGGAAGTGTCAGAAGTTATCTATCCACCGAAATATACACCAGTTCCAAATACTCAAAGTTGGGTCAAGGGATTGGCAAACATTCGTGGAAGATTACTTTCGGTATCTGATTTGGCTCATTTTATTTCAGGGCAGCGAAGTTCATTTTCGTCTACCCAAAAAGTGCTGTGTATTAGCCATCATGACCAGTATGTGGGGTTGGTTGTGGATCAGGTTTTGGGGATTCAGCACTTTAATAAAAAAAGTTTTTTTTCTCAGAGTTCAGACTTAGAGGAAAACCTAAAAGAATATTGCCAAGGGTATTTTCACCAACACAATCAACATTGGCATGTCTTTTTATTTAGTCGGTTATTGCAAAACCCACACTACATGAACGCATCGACAAAATTTATAAACTAATTTTTATGCTGTGAATGAACAGCGTATTTTTCTGGGGAGAAGCTGTATGGGCTTTAAACTTAAAAAGAAAAGTGGCAATCGCGGTGCTACCGGAAAATCGAGTGTCAATTTTATTGCAAAAATCCAGTCAAAAATTGAGCAGTTTGCCAGTTTATTTGGGGAAAGTGAAAAGTCCAAGCCTATCCTTTATGCAGCGCTGTTATGTTTAGTATGTGCGTTAATTTCATTAGCTTATCTATTTTATAATGTACCTCGTCATAACCAGTTAATTCGAAGTCTTGGTGAGTTACGTCTGTTATCTCAAACCATTTCTAAACAAGCAACTGAAGCAACAGAGTCGGGTTCTCAAGAGGCGATCACAAAGTTACAGCAATCTAAAAAAGACTTTGATGAGAACTTACTTGAAATTGAAAATATTCACGGTAAGTCGACTGATGAATATCAAAAAGTTGAGAAAATATGGGGTGAGGTTTCAAAAAATATTGATTTGATTTCATCACATCAACGAGTTCTTAACCAGTTATATGATACCAACATCTCGATTAGTGAAACGGTTCCAGAGATTCAGGCAGAATATAACTTGATGGTCGACCAAATGGCTCGCCAAGGTTTGCCAAGTAGTCAGGTAATTATTGCTAAAAACCAGGTATTTATTGCAGAGCGTATTTTACGTTCGATTAACTCGGTGTTAAGTGGTACGGACGGAAATGTATCAACTAGTGACTTTAGTGTCGATATTGAGACTTTTGGTACCTATTTAAATGCTGAACTGAATGGTAATGCCGAGTTAGGTGTTGATCGTATTGCTGATCCGGCTTTACGTGAATCTTTAGAAAGTATTAAGTCTGAATATGACAAAGTCTTAAAATCTGCTGCTGCAACGGTATTAAAAAATGGTAGCCAGATTGTCAATGTTCGTCAGGCTTCTTCTCAGATTTTCTCTAAATCGGATGTAATGTTGGAAAGTCTAGGACATTTATCTGATGTTGCAAGAAAGAACTGGCTCACCTTATTTTTAGGTGCTGTTCTTATTCTTTCATTAGGCGGACTAATTTTCTCTGTATTCAAGTTAATTACACTACGTAGTGTAATGGATAAGCAACGTGTTGCCCGATTACAGGAAGAATATGACCGTAACCAGAATGCGATTTTACGTTTACTTGATGAAATTGCCGACTTGGCGGATGGTGACTTACGTTCATATGCAACTGTATCTGAAGACTTTACGGGTGCCATTGCCGACTCGATTAACTTCGCAATTGACCAACTTCGAGATTTGGTTTCACGAATTCATGAAACCTCTCAGGAAGTTGCACGCTACACACAAGATACGCAAAGTATTACTAACCAGTTAGCAGAGGCATCAGAACATCAGGCGCAAGAAATTGCAGGTGCTTCTACTGCCATGAATGAAATGGCACAGTCAATTGACCAAGTATCTGCCAACGCTTCTGAATCTGCGGAAGTAGCACAGCGTTCAGTACAAATTGCATCAAATGGTGCACAAGTGGTAAATCGTTCAATTGAAGGTATGGATACTATTCGTGAGCAGATTCAGGAAACTTCTAAACGTATTAAGCGTTTAGGTGAATCTTCTCAAGAAATTGGTAACATCGTATCGCTCATTAACGATATTGCAGACCAAACGAACATCCTTGCATTAAATGCAGCAATTCAAGCATCTATGGCAGGTGAGGCGGGTCGTGGTTTCGCCGTGGTTGCCGACGAAGTACAACGCCTTGCTGAGCGCTCAGCATCTGCAACCAAACAGATCGAAACACTGGTTAAAACAATTCAGACCGATACCAACGAAGCTGTTATTTCAATGGAACAAACAACAACAGAAGTTGTACGTGGTGCGAATTTGGCAAAAGATGCGGGTATTGCACTGGATGAAATCCAAAAAGTATCGGGTGACTTGGCAAAATTGATTGCGAGCATTTCCGACGCAGCAAAACTTCAGTCAGCATCTGCGAGTCACATTGCAACCACCATGACGGTTGTACAAGAAATTACTTCGCAAACAACAACGGCAACGTTTGACACTGCTCGCTCCGTATCAGAGTTGGCGAATATGGCAGAGTCATTACGTGAGTCAGTAACGGACTTTAAATTACCAGACTAAATTGGGGGATAAGAATAGCTATTCTGATATCGCTATTCTTTTAAAAGTATGAGCAGCGCCAGACAAATATTGGGGAGATAGTTATTTTTCTGGTGTTATCTCTGTAGTTTTCCCCACTCAGGGGGTAAGCAAAAGAAGCCTTTGCTATGAAAGAAATATTAAAAACTTTAACTGAAGCAATGACGCTACCTGAAGATAGCTATTCTGAACAAGATGCTGAGTTTCTTGAGATCTTCATTGAAGAAATTGAAGAGATTTTTGTTGATTTGCAACCTTTGATAAATAAATGGATGCAGTCTGAGAATATTGCTACGCTCACTGAAATTCGTCGTCATTTCCATACCTTAAAAGGTTCCGGAAGAATGATTGGCGCTAAATCTTCAGCTGAGCTTGCGTGGACAGTCGAAGATACACTCAACCGGGTAATCAACCAAAGCTTACAATTAACGCCAACTATTCAGAGCTATGTGCAGTTAGTATTTAAGTTCTATTTCCTTAAATTAGTAGATAATTTTAAGCAAAAACGAGCACATACCTTAGATTTCAGACCTCTTATTTTATTAGGCCAACAACTACAACAACAGCAAAGTTTAGAGCCAGCTTTAGAAGAGCTTTTACAACTTTCAAATACGCTTATGGCCGAAACAGTGACTGGTCTTGAGCTAGATTATATTGAACAAGATTCGTTAGTCGAGCCAATCATTCAAGATACACATACTGAAATTGAAATAAATCTAGATGAAACCTTGACCTTATTTATGGAAGAGGCGGAAGAACATTTAGCCACGATTTATCAATTCTTAGATCAAGAGTTACATCAGTATGACAGTTACAATGCTTTAATACGTGCTTTACATACTTTGCGTGGTAGTTCTGCAATGGCACAGGTCGAAACAATTTTCGAGGCCAGTACCAAAGTTGAGCATTTATTTAAAATACTGCTACAAGAAGAGTTATCTTCTCACTCTGAAGAAATTTTATTATTACAAGAATATCGTGAGTTTGTTCGAGATAGCTTAGAACTACTATCTAGATATAGTTCAAGTGAACAGCTCGAAGCGAGATTGCAGCAATTTAATCAATCTTGGGATGCATATGTTGAGCAACATGGTGACCGAACAGATCCGTTAATGCCTTCTCATGGCTTGGTATCGCAATTATTACAATTAGATGTTTCTGAATTATTGGATGCAGAATTAGATTTTGAGAAGGGTATTCGTAATGAGTTTCCTGATTACCTTGAACGCCTAAGTGAACAGGCTGATTTATTACTGCAACATACACATTCTCAAGCAATGCTGGGTTTACATGAATATACCAGCCAACTGAAAGAAAGTTATGAAGTGCTGCTTGATAAACCTGCGTTATTACAATCAGACTATATATTTGAAATTTATCAAAAAGCGCATCAACAGCTCATTCAATTATTTGATGCTTTAGCTGCTGGTCAGCGAGTCGGTGTTGTTAAGCAACATCAAAGTATTTTAGAAGAATTAAAACTTTATACGCAATACATTCCAGACATATCAAATGACCTACCTCAGCAGGATTCGACATCTTTTGAACCAATATCTAATATTGAACCAGAGCCAGAAGTAGTAGCTACTGTAGAGAATTTCTCAGACTCTGCAGACTGGGCGGTATTAGGTCAAAGTGTGCAGCAAGATCGACAATATATTTCATCTACACAAGTGAATCGAAATTTTGATGCTGATCTTTTAGATATCTTTCTTGAGGAAGCTGAAGAATTACTTGAGGGAATTGATACCGATCTTAATATTTGGGTAGGTGAGCAAGAAAACTTTGCAGCTCTGAACAATCTAATGCGTTATTTGCATACCTTGAAAGGGGGAGCAAATATGGTTCAGGCAACGTATCTTGGTTTGATTGCCCATGAATTAGAAAGCATCTATGAGCGTTTAATTCAAAAGCAATTAGTGGCAACTTCAGATTTAATTGATTTTATTCGTTTGGTTCAAGATGACTTGGCTGACCGTTTACAAATCATGCGTGAACAACAACTAGATTATGCAGCCCCTTACACAATTAACGCATTAAAACGAGCGGGTCAAAACTCTAACTTCCAACCTTTACCAGTGGTTGACGCATTTGATACTGAAAGTGAGATATTCTCTGAGCAAGAGGTGATATCTGAAGTAATAATAGATGAGATACCAGTAGAACTTGAGCCTGCTCTTGCAGAATTAGAAGCTTATCACGATCAGGTATTCGATACAGCGGTTACCGAGTTAGCTACTCCAGTTGAAGTGATTACCTCGGTTACATCGCAAGAGAATAGAGTTGCAGCTAATGAACAGGACATTGAGGCTGTTGTTGAACAGACGTTCCTAGAAGAAGCTACTGAATTGTTAGAAATGGCTGAGTCGCTATTAAAACAATGGTTTGAACAGCGTACAAACCGTAGTATTTTGCTTCAGCTACAAAGAGCCGTGCACAGTTTGAAAGGTGGTGCACGAATGGTGGGTTTAGAAGCCGTACAAGCAATTGCCTACCAACTAGAAAATGCTTTTGAACAATTTGCGCTGCATCACTTCAATTCGAATATTTATGATCATTTATTAGAAAGTGCAATTGCATGGTTAAAAGATGCAATTTTTAACCACAACTATCAGCATTTCGATGGATTACAGCAAAGTTTAGAAAATATTCAATTCTTTGAAACTACAATCCAGATTCCGACTAAGTTAACTAGAGCGGACTTGTTTAGCTCAGAACCAGTGATGACCTTTATACAAGGTGATGGTACAGAGCCTCCACCAATGATGGGAGCGTGGGAGCAAACAGAGCGTCTGGATCAGAATAATGAAATGATCCGTGTTTCAGCCGACTTAATCGAGAAAATGATTGATTTGTCTGGTGAAAACTCCATTAACCGTTCACGAATTGAAATGGACCTAAGCCAGTTTAGCCATACACTAGTTGAAATGGAGTTGGCGATTCAACGACTTGCCGATCAGTTACGTCGAATGGAAGGTGAGTTAGAAACACAGATTATTGCTAAACATGGAATTGAACATTCTCGTTATACCGACTTTGATCCGTTAGAGATGGACCAGTATTCATCTTTAAATCAATTGTCGAAATCGCTTGCTGAATCTGCATCGGACTTGGTCGACTTTAAAAATACGTTATCTGACAAGATCAGAGATACCGAAAGTTTGCTTTTACAACAATCACGAATTCAAGCGGAAATTCAAGAAGGTTTAATGCGGACACGTTTGGTCCCATTTTCGCGTTTATTGCCGCGTTTACAACGAATTGTTCGTCAGACGTCTACAGCATTGAATAGACCTGCTGAGCTTTTCGTAAATAATACGGAAGGTGAGTTGGACCGCAACATTTTAGAACGGTTAGTGACTCCGCTTGAGCATATGCTCAGAAACGCAATTGACCATGGTTTAGAAGACCGAGCGCAGCGGCAACAAGCAAATAAACCGGAAACAGGGCGTATTGAACTTAATATTCAGCGTCAAGGTACGGATGTTGTGGTTGTCTTTAGTGATGATGGTCAAGGCATTGATGTTGAAAAAGTACGTCAGAAAGCACTCCTTGCCGGATTGATCAAGCCAGAACAAGACTTAGAACAGCAAGACATACTGCAACTCATTTTCCATCCGGGTTTAAGTACAGCAGAGCAAGTCACTCAGATTTCCGGACGTGGTGTAGGTCTTGATGTCGTGCAGAGTGATATTAAGTCTTTGGGTGGACATGTCAGCGTTGAATCCGTCTATGGGCAGGGAACAACATTTACGATTCGCGTACCGACTACAGTAGCGGTAAGTGATGCCTTAATGGTTAAAGTGGCAGATCAACAATTTGCGATTCCACTTGCTCAAATCGATCGAATTATTCGAGTATCACCAGCCTCTTTAGAGCAGTATTTTGAAAGTCCTCAAGAACTATTTGAGTATGAAAATAAACGTTATCCATTACGTTATCTTTCAGAATTTGTTGGCAACCAACCCATACCACGTCTAAATGGCGTGATGTATTCATTACCTGTGTTAATGATTAAAGCCAATAATGGCCAAACTGTGGCACTACTTGTTGACCAGTTAATTGGCTCTCGAGCACAAATTGTAGTGAAACCAATTGGTCAACAGTTCTCAAGCATTGGAGCAATTGCAGGCGCCACAATTTTAGGTGATGGACAGGTCTGCTTAATTTTAGATGGACAAAATATTGCGCGACAAATTCAGTCAACTCAGCGTCATAAACAACTTAGTGAAGCAGTGTATAGACAACGAGAGTCTGATGAACGCCGCCTCATCATGATTGTAGATGACTCAGTAACTGTACGTAAGGTCACGTCCCGATTGCTTGAACGTCAAGGCTATGATGTGGTTACGGCTAAAGATGGTGTTGACGCCATAGAGCAGTTAGAAAATATTAAGCCAGATTTGATGCTACTTGATATTGAAATGCCACGTATGGATGGTTTTGAGGTTCTCAATCTTGTACGACATCATGATATGCATCAATACATGCCAATTATTATGATTACATCCAGAACAGGCGAAAAACATCGTGAACGAGCATTCTCGTTAGGTGTAAGTCAATATATGGGTAAACCTTTCCAGGAAGAAGAGTTACTAGAGAATATCGATGCTTTACTTGTAGCGTCTGACAGTGAGGTCAAATCATGAAAGATAGTGTAAATACATCATTGATCGCTAATATGGACCAACAAGAGCTACAGCATCTTATTACGGTTTCAACTGGTTTTATTGACGCTTATATCATTGAATGTAACGATCAGGTACCTATGCTATTGCCACAAAACATTGTGTTGTCTGCCATGGATGTAAAAAATGGCGTAAAACATATTGAATGGCATGATGTGAAGCTACCGGTCTACTCAGTACATAACGCAATTGATCAACATGCAGTCGCATTAGTGATTGAAGGGGAAGATATTAGCCAACGTTTTGCATTAATATGTAAAACTATGCCAGTTTCTACTCGTCTGCGTATTTCTGAAATTGTCGATGAAATGGATGAGCATGAGGCTGAACAACACCCAGCAGTATTTAAATATGTGCGTATGCAAGATCAACGCTACTATATACCTAACTTAGAATATATTGAAAAATCACTTGGCTTATAAAGGAAAAAGGAACTCTTTTGAGTTCCTTTTTTTATGATGACTAAATAATATATTAGCAATACTAAAAGGTGAATTTTTATTTTTCAAAATATGTAAATTTATGCGCATATTTTTATTATATAAATTCAAAATTTTTGATCTAGATTAAATTTATAAAAATAAAATTCTAATGTTTGGGAGAATTAAATTAATTGCGTAATTTATTATATTTTAATACAATATATTTATTGATATATAATGACAAATATAGTGACTATAGATATTGTTTCAATTAAAAATTTCATCCAAAAAAATAAAGTAAGACATTTATCAAATAAAGTTCTACATACCCATCCCTCACCTAAAATGTGGAAAACGGATTTAAAGGAAGAAGAAAATAATTACTTTTTATTAAATACAGATGCTCAATATAAGTCTATAAATTTATATTTAGGCATTCCATATTGTATTCCTACTGATCCACCTCATTGTGGATTTTGTCTTTTCCCAACACAAGACTATAAAGGTAAGCGGGAAATGGACTTTTATCTGGATTTTTTAAGTAGGGAAGCCCACTTATATAAAGAATTTTATCAAGGAGCTAAGCTTGAAAGTTTATATGTAGGAGGAGGTACACCTAATTTACTTCAGCCTAATGATTATATGAAACTGACTAAGGTTGTATCTTCTCTTTTTCCCGATGCTGGTATATCTAGCCCTATAGAAATGACACTAGAAGGTATCCCTCAACTTTTTAATGAAGATAAAATAAGAGCAATTAAAGATGCGGGTTTTAACCGTGTCAGTATGGGAGTACAACAGGTTAATGATGAGTTAATCGCTACAAGCGGTCGAAAACAAACGAGAAAGCAGGTTTTTGATGCAATTGAATTGTTCCATAAGTATTCTTTATCTTGTAACGTCGATTTGATCTATGGCTGGCCAAATCAAACGGTTGAGGCAATGCTAAGAGACTTGGAAAGTATTGTTCAATCAGGAATAAAACATATTACTCACTACGAGCTTAATATTGCTGGCCGTTCTGACTTTGCGACAAAACAAAAGCAAAATACGCCCTCTATTGAGAAGAAAATTGAAATGTATAACATTGCTAAACAGTTCTTAATAAGCAAAGGCTATAAACAAAAAACAGTATATGATTGGGAAAAAGAAGATAATAACCAATTAATCTCAGAGAAATATTTATATGAAGATAACCTTAGAGACTGCTTAGATGCCAATGGGCAAAGTAAAATGACCACAATGAGTGGACTGGGTTATGCAGCCGTTAATATGAGACTGCAACCTAACTCATCAAGCATTAAATCTGTTTCAGCAATGAATCATCGAAACCTAACTGAATACTACAATGCAATATCTTTAAATAAACTTCCTGTTGAACGTATGTTTGTTCATGATACTGAAGATGTAAAGTTAATTTGGATATTTCAAGCATTACAAGAGATGAAAATTAACACCAAAAAGTACGAGAAAATTTTTAATAGTGATATTAAACTCGATTATAAGCCTATTTGGGATGCATTAGCCGAAGAAGGTTGGGTAGAGCATAATGATGAATATATTAAACTTATTAATGAAGGTGAGTTTTATACTCCACTTATTCAGGCATTATTAAGTCAACCTAGAATAAAATCCTTGCAACAGTAGAAAATAAATGTCAATTCATAAAGAGCTGCATATTTTAAAAACAGATGACCATAGCGAGTTTGCTTTATGGGAAGTTGCTAAAAGCGAGAATACCCTGATAAAAAAAGAAGCAATTTTCTTATCTCATGGTGCTTTTTCAGACAAGACTGTTTGTATGGGTATTGCAGATTACTTGGCAAATCATGGATATATCTGTTTTATTTTAGAATGGCGAGGGCACGGCACAAGCCCAAAAACAGATATTCCATTTAATTTTGAAACTGTTGCGTTATATGAATATAAAACTGCATTTCACTATATTTATCATCATTTTAATATTGCCTCTTTACACTGTGTAACCCATAGTGGCGGAGGTTTATGCTTAACAATGTTCTTGATTAATTATCCAGAATATTTAAAGAATATCCAAAGTATTACTTTTATAGCTTGCCAAGCATTTGGAGCAGTAAATAACTCTTTTGACTTTATTAAACTCTTTTCTGCAAAACTCATTGTTAAAGGTCTAGGCCAGATACCAGCTAATAAATTTAAATTAGGACGAGTAAATGAAAGCTACTACACCATGCGGCCATGGTTTAACTGGAATTTAAAGCAAAATTTTATTAGTGAATATAAAAATATTGATTATAAAAAACATATGAGCTCTATTAGAGTCCCAATATATTCTATTAGCGGAACTGGCGATAAATTTATTGCACCAGTTAAAGGATGTTATAAATATTTAAAAGCTTTTGAAAATCAAGATAACGTATTTCGTGAATTTGGTTGCTCTAATAATAACTTGGAAAATTATTCCCATAGCCGAATTGTTTTGAGCCAAAATGCTGCTAAGGAAGTCTGGCCCACTATATTGCAATGGATAGATAAGAACTCAAAAGAAGTTCTATAAAGATTATGAAAATAAATTATCTGGATTAATAAATAAGAATCTTATTTTAAGATTTTTAACAAATATTCTCACAGTTAAAAATAATAAAAAGCATCCTAAAGAGGATGCTTTTTATCTAACTCCTGATCTTTAATATTTTAAGCAAGTAGGTTCTCTAAAATTTGCTCATAAATATCAGTTAATGGATCAAGATCATGTACATCAACATGTTCATTAATTTGATGGATAGTTGCATTTAGAACACCGAGTTCCAAAACCTGTGCACCTGTTGGCGCAATGAAACGCCCATCAGATGTACCACCACTTGTTGAAAGCTCAGTCTCAGTACCAGTCACATTTAAAATAGCAGTTTGAGCTGCGTTAACTAATTCACCTACTGGAGTTAAGAACGGTAAGCCAGACAAATTCCAGACAATTTCATACTGCAAGCCATGCTTGTCTAAAATTTCATGAACACGTTGTTTAAGCTGTTCTGCTGTAACCTCGGTTGAATAACGGAAATTAAAAGTAACTTCTAAAGCACCTGGGATCACATTGGTTGCGCCAGTACCTGCATGGATATTTGAAATCTGGAATGAAGTTGCAGGGAAATACTCATTGCCATTGTCCCAAACAGTTTGGCACAACTCAGCTAACGCTGGCGATGCTTCATGAATTGGATTACGTGCCAAGTGTGGGTAAGCTACATGACCTTGTTTGCCTTGAACCTTCAATACAGCATTAAGAGAACCACGACGGCCATTCTTAACAATATCACCTAATTTATGAGTACTTGATGGTTCACCAACCAAACACCAAGTAATTTTTTCATTACGCTTTTCCAGTGTTTCGATGACTTTAACTGTACCGTTAACAGCAGGACCCTCTTCATCTGAAGTAATTAAAAAAGCAATTGAACCTTTATGGTTTGGGTGTTTTGCTACAAAACGTTCAGATGCAACTACCATTGCAGCTAATGCAGTTTTCATATCTGCTGAACCGCGACCATATAATTTGCCGTCGCGAATTTCTGGTGCAAATGGATCTGAATTCCAAGCGTCTAAACGTCCTGTTGGTACTACGTCGGTATGACCAGCAAAACAAAATACAGGGCCTTCGGTTCCACGTCGAGCCCATAAATTATCGACATCTCCAAAGCGCATAGGTTCAATATGGAAGCCAACTTTAGCTAAGCGGTCAGCCATAATAGTTTGGCAAGTATGATCAATAGGGGTAACAGAAGGCTGTTGTAAAAGTTCTAAGCTAAGCGAGAGAGTGTCTGAGTGGTTCATACCGGAAATTGCGTACTGATGAGGTGAAATATAGTCCGATATAATAGGCGAATCTCTAAGGGATGGGTATTTAAAAATAAAAAAACCTTATCGAAACGATAAGGTTTTTAAATGTTAAGCATAACTTACATTTTATTTTCAGTTTTTTGTGCGGTGTTAGTTACAGCATCACCAGCTTTAGAGACATCTTGACCAAAACCCTTGAACGTATTACAACCTGTTAAAACAAATGCCACCATTACAGATGCGACTAAAACTTTTTTCATCATTTTCTCCGTATAAATTTAATAATGAAGTAAATTTAGATTAAAAAACAAACGGAAAAAGAAACATGATTGTTTAATAGTAAAAACGTTATAAATTGTTTCTATAAGGACGTGGTCTCTTGTAAAACACCGTTATTTTTGATGAGAGAAGGTTTTAAGCTTAGTAAAGCAGGGTGTCTGAACATATAAAATCGGGTTTCATTAATATTTTGACAATATAGGCCATCAGTCCACCAATAAGCAGTGTTTGAACTCGCTTTTTGATGAGGACAAAGCCATTCATGTCTTTCTAAGCGGTAAAAGTCAGATTTAGGGATTTCTGTACCCCAAGTACCTAAGCGACGTTTTAAATTTACCCATTCAGGAATAGGCTGTTCTTGAGGTAAATTTAGAGGAAGATAAAGTTGTCCTTTTAAGACAGCGAAACGTTGTTGAACTTTAAAACCCAAAGCTTCTGAAAATTGAAATTGTTTGTCAGTAAAGTGGTAAAGCTTTTTACTTAAAGTATCTTGTCTATTTAAACCAATCCATTGTTCTAAATTTAATTGACCTTCACCTAGGTAATATTTTAGAGCAACTTCCCAATGTTCAATTTCTTGAGTATTTTGATTTAAAACTAAAAAATCGAGTTCACCTAAAGTTTTTGCTCCATCAATTTTTTGAATACTATGGCCTAATAACTGATAAGGATGATATTGATCTTCTTGTAGCCAAAACCAAAGTAAATTTTCAAAACGTAAACCTAAGCGTGTGCTCTTAAGCCGAGACATAAATTGAAGTAAAGGTTCTGGTGCTTCATCAAGCTGCTTTAAGCGGGGGAAGTAATTTTGAAAATGTTGTTCCCAATTTTTATCTGTATGTAATTGAAAACTATGTCGAATAGTAAGGCTGCAGGGAAGTTGGCTAAGTAGGTTCGGGCTGGCAATTGTAAAGGCCAATTGTCTTACCATTGGGTGACTGAACTGTAACCATGGCTCAAAATAGGATGTTTTAATTGAGGCAATATTCATACGCTGAGTACTCGAAATAATTCATCCAAATTTCATGGTCAATCAACAAAACAATACCAGAAAAACACTTTATACTACGAGTAACAATAGCTTAAGGTTTATATATGCGAACATTGTTTTGGCGAACTCTGGTCGTGATTTTTATCACGCTTGGTATTATTGGAGCAATTTTACCAGGCATGCCGACAACAGTGTTTCTTATTCTGGCTGCTTGGGCGGCCTCAAAGGGATGGCCTCAGATGGATGCATGGTTGTTAAACCACCCCAAGTATGGACCAACCCTGCGGGACTGGCGAGCAAATGGGACAGTACCGCGTAAGGCAAAGTGGATTGCAACCATTATGATGACCGCAAGTGGTATTCTGATGCTGTTTACTTCGGCGCCGTTTTGGGTCAAGGTCTTTACCGATACTACCATGCTTGTTGTTGCAATTTGGTTATGGCTACGTCCTGAGCCAAAATTAAAAGATTGATAATCTTTTAATTTTGGCGCAAGACAAGCAGTGAAACTGCGCGTAGAGTAAAGAAGATTGATAATCTTTTAATTTTGGTGCAAGACAAGCTTTCCCATAATTTTTCATTAAAGCTCAAAATAGTTGAGTTGATATAAGAGAAGAAATTCGATGTCCCAATTTAAACTTGAAGATGCAGATATTCTTATCGATTTACCAAATCAAACTTTAAGTCTACCTAAACATAATAAGTTTTACGTGGTTTCTACTGGAAAAAATGGAATTGGGGAACAAGAAAATACGGGTAAAACCCCACGCGGATGGCATCGGGTTGCTAAGAAATTTGGTATGCAATCTCCCAAAAATGCAGTTTTTATTGCACGGCAGCCCACAGGTGAAGTTTATAGCAGTGAATTAGCCGCACAATTTCCTGAGCGAGATTGGATATTGTCACGCATTCTTTGGTTAGATGGTTTAGAAGAGGGCTTTAACAAAGGCGAAGGCCACGACACGATGCAACGTTATATCTATATTCATGGTACACCTGATAAAGAACCGATGGGGGTTCCAATGTCACATGGGTGTATTCGAATGCGTAATGAAGAAATCATTGAATTGTTTGATTTAGTCTCTGAAGACGCATTAGTTTATTTGTCTGAACAATCTTTAACCTAAAATAGGATTTTAAAGATTATTGTTTAATTAGCCGAATGATCAAAATATTAAAATAAGTGCTTAAATAAAATACAAAAAATTGTTTTTTACTTAATAATGACTTATTTTTAATCATTCATTCGCATTTTTTTGAAAAGTTGTCGAAAAGCGTTTGACACCTGTTAAAGATTCTCTATAATGCACCTCACAAACGATGAAGACGTTAAGGGCGCTTAGCTCAGTTGGTAGAGCGTCTGCCTTACAAGCAGAATGTCGGCGGTTCGATCCCGTCAGCGCCCACCAAGCCTTTACGTTAAGATCTCAAGTGCAGCGGTAGTTCAGTTGGTTAGAATACCGGCCTGTCACGCCGGGGGTCGCGGGTTCGAGCCCCGTCCGCTGC
>ENA-OWOG01000201-OWOG01000201.1-gut-metagenome-genome-assembly--contig:-NODE-201-length-30761-cov-29.638574_pt1 | contig 30761 bp, 36 predicted proteins | sample MGYA00248249_ERZ651793 | MGnify/ENA primary metagenome ERZ651793 (study PRJEB26908, sample SAMEA4031700) | gut metagenome | biome: gut; feature: normal infant; material: stool | place: China | collected... | reverse complement strand
TGGGCTTTCGTATCAGTTATTTAAATAAAATTTTGTATAGGCAGAAAAATTATGGTCACTAAACCTAGAACAAATACACGCACCCGTAAAACCCAAGAAGTTGCACATATTTATGACACTTTTATTGTCGGTGCGGGTATTTCTGGTCTTGCTGCTGCAATTAAGCTAAATGAAGCAGGCTTAACTAATTTTAAAATTATTGAAAAAGCAAGCCGCGTTGGTGGTACTTGGCGTGAAAATACCTATCCGGGCTGTGGTTGTGATGTACCTTCGGCTCTGTACTCTTACTCGTTTGCTCCAAGTGCAAAATGGAGCCATTTATTTGCACGTCAACCGGAAATCTTAAGCTATTTAGAAGATGTTAGTCGTGAGTTTGATATCGAGTCCTTAATTGAATTCAATACCGAACTATTAAAAGCGGAATGGGACAATGTAAAAAATGTCTGGAAACTAGAGACAAGCTCTGGTTTATATATTGCTAAAACAGTTCTATTTGCTACAGGTCCAATTACTGAAGCCCAGATTCCAAGCCTTGAAGGTTTAGATACCTTTACAGGTGAAATGTTCCATTCGGCGAAATGGAACCATGATTATGACTTAACTGGAAAACGTATTGCTGTGATTGGTACTGGTGCATCTGCCATCCAGTTTGTGCCCCAAATTCAACCTAAAGCCAAAGAACTGTTTGTATTCCAACGTACAGCCCCTTGGGTGCTGCCAAAACCGGATACAGATTTGGGTGAGTTGAGTAAATCAATTATTGCCAAATATCCAGCGATTCAGGCAGGTTGGCGCCAGACTGTAGCAGGCGCCTTAAATGTCATTAATTTTGGCTTACGCAACCCAAAAGCATTAAAACCTGTCAATTTTGCTGCGAAACAACTGTTAAAGTTACAAATTAAAGATCCGGTTTTACGTAAAAACGTCACACCTAATTTTGATATTGGCTGTAAACGTATTTTATTTGCCAATAATTATTATCCAGCATTACAAGCACCGAATACCACACTTATTCCACATGGCTTAGTTAAAGTGGAAGGCAACACCGTGGTTGCAGCTAACGGTGAACGTCACGAAGTAGATGTGATTATTTGGGGTACAGGTTTTGAAGTGTCTCATCCACCCATTGGTAAACGGGTACATAACGAAAAAGGGGAATGTCTGGCAGAACTCTGGAAAGACTCCTCACCGGAAGCTTACTTAGGAACCAATATTGAAAATGTACCGAACGCATTTCTTATGCTAGGTCCAAATGTCTTGGTTTATGACTCATTCATTGGTCTTGCTGAAGCCCAACTGCAATATATTGTAGATGGTTTATTGCAAATGAAAGCAAAAGGCATTGCTAAACTTTCTGTAAAATCAGAAATAATTAAAAAGCATAATGAGCTTGTACAAAAGCATTTACAAACCACAGTATTCAATAGTGGTGGTTGTAAGAGTTATTACCTTGATGCAAATGGTCGCAACTTTGCAGCATGGCCATGGTCATTGAAAAAGCTTAGACAGCGTTTACATCATTTAAATTTAGAAGAATATGAGGTCATCTATGAAGCTGATCTTGTAAAAGTAAAACCTAAAGTTGAAGAAGTTGCAGGTTAATTAATTTATAAAAGCCCACTTTATTGATGAAGGTGGGCTTTTTACTATTAAATAATGAAAGAAATATATGAAAATTCAATAAATAATATAATGAAGTTAAAGTAAACGATAAATTTAAATATACTTCAAAATAAAAATGGGCCAAGCAGTCTATATAATTTTCATTTAAAATAATATAGCTATTTTTAAAAATGAATTTTTAAGTGAAAAGTTTTCTTTTTAATCAATTTTTTAAATTGCATAGTGGAAAACATTTTTATATCAATAACTTGTGTAGTTGATAATTATTGTAAATAAATGTGAAAGTATTCACAACCTTATTTTTTTTTGTTAAGATCATTAACATTAAAAACATAGAGATAATAATAATGATCAATAAAGTATTAATAGTGTTATGCGTGAGTATTGTATTTGTATTAGGGTATTGGGCATATTTAGATACCCAAAATAAAAGACATCAAGAGCTCATGAGGATCATTCAAGAAGCTGAAAAAAATTTACAGACCATCGAACGTAATCCTAACCGTGTTAGTCATAGCAATTTAGCTTCATATAATTTGCAAAAATATATCAGTGATAAAAAAGTTTTTTTCTAAGCACAGTGGCGATTGTGATTTGCTTTAAAAAGTGTGCCATTGATCATATCTTTTCATAAATTTTGATCATGTTGCTGTTGAATCTGTTAAACTTATTGAACGTATAGTAAAAAAGCTGCATAGGGGTTATGCAGCTTTTTTGTGTTTCAAGAGGGGCTGTGGCTATTTTCTGTGTATGACAGCAGAAATCAAATGAGTGGCATATTTGTTGCTTCGTCTATTTAAGATTTTTGTCTAGAGATCTGAACAGAAAAACAAGATTGCTCAGATACCTACATAGAAGTACATATTCCACAGCTCAGATTTTGCATAGAGGCTACTTATGGCGGCGCCCAATTCTTCGGCAGGGTGGTTAGAGCGTTTATTTAAGTTAAGCGACAATAAAACCACGTTTCGAACAGAAGTTCTTGCTGGTGTAACTACATTTTTAACAATGTGCTACATCATCATTGTCAATCCACTCATTTTATCTGAAACCGGCATGGATCATGGCGCCGTATTCGTTGCGACCTGTTTGGCAGCAGCAATCGGTTGCTTAGTGATGGGTATTATTGCTAATTATCCAATCGCCTTGGCACCCGGTATGGGGCTTAATGCTTATTTTACCTATTCGGTTTGTATGGGCATGGGAGTGCCATGGCAGACAGCTTTAGCTGCTGTTTTTGTTTCAGGTGTGGTATTCCTTGCGATTAGTTTCTTTAAAATTCGTGAGGCGATTGTCAATGCAATCCCGATGTCGCTTAAATTTGCGATAGGTGGTGGTATTGGTTTATTCCTTGCGCTCATTGCGTTAAAAAATGCCGGAATTATTGTCGCGAACCAAGCAACATTGGTCGGTTTGGGCGATATTAAACAACCTACTGTATTATTAGCTTTATTTGGCTTTTTACTTATCGTAATTTTGCATCAGCTTAAAGTCCGCGGTGCGATTATTATTAGTATTTTAGTCGTTACAGCAATTGCCACAGCTTTAGGTCTAAATGAATTTAAGGGTGTGGTTGGTGAAATTCCTTCAATTGCACCAACATTCATGCAAATGGACTTTGAAGGGTTGTTTACCGCAAGTATGGTTGGTGTCATCTTCGTATTCTTTATTGTTGACTTGTTTGACAGTACAGGTACTTTGGTTGGCGTTTCACACCGTGCCGGCCTTTTACAAGATGGTAAATTGCCACGTTTGAAAAAAGCGCTATTTGCTGACTCTACTGCAATCGTTGCTGGTGCTGCATTAGGTACATCATCAACTACGCCATATATTGAATCGGCTTCAGGTGTAGCAGCAGGTGGACGTACAGGTTTAACCGCGGTAGTTGTCGCTTTCTTATTTATTTGCTGTTTATTCTTGGCACCTCTTGCTCAATCTGTGCCGGGTTTTGCAACAGCACCCGCTTTATTGTTCATTGGTGTATTGATGATCCAAGGGATCACTCACATCGATTGGGATGATATTACAGAAGCTGTACCAGCCTTTTTAACGATTGTATTTATGCCATTTGCTTACTCAATTGCAGATGGTATTGCAATGGGCTTTATCAGCTATGCATTAGTTAAATTATTTACGGGTAAGGCAAAAACTGTTCCATACATGGTGTGGATTATTGCTGCCCTTTGGGTATTTAAATTCATCGCCTTTGGCGGTTAATACGATTGTTTATAATTTCCTTCTAGAACTATTTTAGTGATAGGGATATAAGAAGGAAATTATAGAAGGGTGTGCTTACCACACCCTTTTTTCTTTAGATGTGGAGTTAATATGAATCAAGTCGAGCTGATTCAGGCCTTACCAAAAGCCGAGTTGCATGTGCATATTGAAGGGACCTTTGAACCTGAATTAATGTTTGCCATTGCACAGCGTAATCAGATTCAGATTCCTTACAAATCTGTTGAAGAAGTAAAGCAAGCTTATAACTTTCACAATCTTCAATCATTTTTAGATATTTACTATGCTGGTGCAAATGTTCTTGTTCATGAGCAAGATTTCTACGATTTAGCATGGGCATATTTTGAAAAGTGTGCGGAAGATCGTGTCGTTCATACAGAAATGTTCTTCGATCCGCAAACTCATACTGACCGTGGTATTGCTTTTGCAACCGTGATCAATGGGCTTAAACGTGCATGTGCTGACGCAAAAGCCAAATTTGGTATCAGTTCTCAGCTGATCATGTGTTTCTTACGTCATTTAAGCGAAGAAGCTGCATTTGAAACGCTTGAGCAAGCTTTACCGTTTAAACAAGATATTATCGCTGTAGGACTTGATTCAAGCGAAGTAGGCCATCCACCAGCTAAATTTGAACGTGTTTTTGCTAAAGCGCGTGAAGAAGGCTTCTTAATCGTGGCTCACGCAGGTGAGGAAGGCCCACCTGAATATGTATGGGAGGCTTTAGACCTGCTCAAAGTAAACCGTATTGACCACGGCGTGCGTTCTGAAGAAGACGAACAATTAATGGCTCGTTTAATTAATGAAAAAATGCCATTAACGGTTTGTCCTTTAAGTAACTTAAAGCTATGTGTTGTTAAGGATATGAGAGATCACAATATCCGCCGTCTTTTACAAAAAGGCGTACATGTGACTGTTAACTCAGATGATCCTTCATATTTCGGTGGTTATATGAATGATAATTTCTTTGCCATTCAACAGGCATTAGATTTAACTAATGATGAGTTGAAGCAACTCGCAATTAACTCTTTTGAAGCCTCTTTCATTTCAGATGAAGAGAAACAAAAGTGGATTTCAGAAATCCAGAAAATCTAAATAAAAAACCGCCTGTGATAGGCGGTTTTTTTAACATTGAATTTATTTAGGTTGTTTGGTCATACTGTTTAAAACATTGTCTTTATCTACAAAGTGATGTTTTAAAGCTGCAAGTACATGTCCAACAATAAGTAAACCTGCAAACCATGAAATATAAATATGTAATGGCTTAACAATGGCTAATAACTCAGGGTTATCTTGCACCAAGCGTGGAATTTCAAATAAATATAAAACCGGAGCAGGGTGACCAGCACTCCAGCTAAATAAACAGCCAGTGACTGGTAAAGCGACTAAAATCACATACAGTAATAAATGTCCGATGTGAGCTAAAGTTTTCATTGTTGGTGACATCGTGTCAGGCAATTGTGGGGCAGGATGGGTGTAACGCCAAAACAGACGAATGACCACGAGGAAGATAATGGTGGTGGCGATATTCTTATGTAGTGTAATGACATCGCCTTTAAAGCTGCCATCAACGTCATAACTTAGAAAATTTCCACTATAGAAACCAATCACCCAAGCAGTGATAAAAATGATGGCCATGACCCAATGCAGAATCTGTGCAGTACGGGTGTAGTATTGAGAGGTTGAGGCAGGCATAAAAGACCTTTTTTTTGTCATTCTAGCGCTAGATTTTATGGGAAACTGTTAAATTTGAGAAATGTTGTTCCCGTAACAGAGCGTGCTATAAACAGAACGCTTCAATTTAAAAAAACACGGTTAAGTTGAGCTGGTGATTAAGGGACTTAATTTGCATAAATGCATCAATTTATTTGTTTCTTCTAAGCATAAGTTTAGGCAAAATACGCGCTGCTTACGTTCGATCAAAGGAAAAAATGATGAAAAAATTGATGCTCGCTGTAGCACCAGTTGTTTTAGCTTTAACTGCATGTGCAACAACTACAGGTACTGGTACTGGCGGTGCTTCTGCACAAACGACAACTCAACAGTTAGGCGTAGCTGCATTAAAAGTTGCTGTTAATGCGAAATGTATTACAGAAATTAATAATGTTGCTGCATGGAAGACAGCAACAAAATATATGACTGCTGAACAGCGTGATAGCATCCAAACGAATGTTTGCGGCTGTGTAAGTGAAAAAGCACCAAATAGTGTGACTGCAGTAGAATTAGCTGCTGCTGCGCTTGACGTGAATGCACGTGCTACAATCGTAAACCAAGTGGTTTCTAAAACTGTAAATGCTTGTGTGGCAGAAGCTTTACAAAAATAATTGATGTTTTAAGCATTAAAGAAGGCCGATTCTTATAAATCGGCCTCTTTTTCATTGGAGTATACATGTTTGTTGCAGGCGTAGATGAGGCAGGACGAGGCCCATTAGTGGGTTCAGTTGTTGCTGCAGCTGTTATTTTAGATCCGAATAATCCAATTTTAGGATTAAACGACTCTAAAAAATTAACTGAAAAGAAACGTGAAAAGTTGTTTATTGAAATTCAAGAAAAAGCTTTAGCATGGTCAATAGCAGAAGCTACACATGCAGAAATTGATGAGCTGAATATCTTGCAGGCAACTTTTTTGGCTATGCAACGTGCAGTGGAAGGTCTGAAAACACAACCTCAAAAGGTAATTGTAGACGGCAATCAAATTCCAAAAGGAATTATTATTCCTTGCGAGGCGATTGTAGGGGGAGATGCAAGCCATGCCGAGATTAGTGCGGCGAGTATCTTGGCTAAAGTTACGCGTGATCGTCAAATGGCAGAATTAGATCAACAATATCCATTATTTGGTTTTGCCAAACATAAGGGGTATCCAACCAAAGCACACTTTGAAGCCATTGCAGCTCATGGCGTGATTGATCAACACCGTCGTAGTTATGCACCTGTAAAACGCGCATTAGGTCTATAAATTTATATATTCCCAAAAAATTTAAAGCGACTATAAAGTCGCTTTAATTAGGGAGAGAACAACTTCATACTAACGATTGAAGTTTTTCTGTGCATAATTATCATCTTCATATGAAACTTGATAATCTTGATCAAGATGTTGAAGGTGTTCATGCATTGCACGTTCATGTTGAATACGTTGATAAATTTCTTCGCGATGAACAGAAACCTCTTTTGGTGCATTTACACCAATTCGAACTTGGTTTCCTTTGACGCCAAGCACAGTAACACTGACTTGATCCCCAATCATTAATGTTTCCCCGACACGGCGGGTCAGAATCAGCATGTTTATCTCCTTGCTAAACGCTTAAAACTGCAATATTGGTACCCAAATAAAAAGCTCAACCTCAGTTTTCAGTCAGATTCTAACAGAAATATGAGAACAAAGTCATATTTTGATAATCACTGCCAAAAAACTTTCCGTTTAATATAACAGAGCCGCTATAAAAAAAACTATAGCGGCTCTGTGTTTTCTTTGATTATTGTCGGACAAGTAAACATTTTTTAATGAATTCTTGACCGTTCGGTAAAATTAAGCGCGTGCGCTGCTTTCACCATGTTCACGATCTAAACCAAAAGCGGTATGTAAGCAACGAACTGCAAGCTCAAGGTATTTTTCATCAATAATGACAGAAACCTTAATTTCAGATGTTGAAATCATAAGGATGTTAATACCTTCGTCAGCAAGGGCAGTAAACATTTTGCTTGCTACACCCGCATGCGAGCGCATACCTACACCCACGATAGATACTTTAACGATGTCATCGCGTGTTGAAACTTCACGTGCACCAATATTTTTGGCAGTTTCATTTAAGATTTTTTCAGCTTTTGCTAAATCAACACGGTTTACAGTAAACGTGAAATCTGTTGTGCCATCTTCTTCAACATTTTGGACTATCATATCCACTTCAATGTTGGCATCACTTACTGGTGATAAAATTTTAGAAGCAATACCCGGTTCATCAGGTACACCTAAAATTGTTAATTTTGCTTCGTCACGGTTAAAAGCGATACCTGCAATGATTGGCTGTTCCATAGTGTCTTCTGCCTCAGTAGTAATGAGTGTACCTACATTTTCTTTAAATTCGTCGTCAAATGCGCCGTCGTCATCATTATCAAAACTTGATAATACGCGTAAAGGAACTTGATATTTTCCGGCAAATTCTACTGAGCGAATCTGTAAAACTTTAGAACCTAATGATGCCATTTCTAGCATTTCTTCAAAAGAAATGCGATCGATTTTCTTCGCTTTAGGGGCAACACGAGGGTCTGTAGTATAAACCCCATCAACGTCAGTATAAATTTGGCATTCATCTGCTTTTAGGGCAGCTGCAATGGCAACACCAGAAGTATCTGAACCACCACGTCCTAGAGTTGTAGTATTTCCGTTGGCATCGAAGCCTTGGAAGCCTGCAACTACAATAACACGGCCTGCATCTAGGTCATTGGTCATGACATCTGTGTCAATCGACTCAATACGCGCCTTAGTAAATGCACTGTCAGTTTTAATACCGACTTGACGTCCGGTATAGGATTTAGCTTCCACACCAATCGAATTAAGTGCCATAGCTAACATGGAAATCGTCACCTGTTCACCGGTTGAAACCATTTGGTCTAACTCGCGTGGGTCAGGTGTTTCGGTAATGGCTTTAGCGAGGGCAAGTAAGCGGTTTGTTTCACCACTCATTGCAGATACGACCACAACAACCTTGTGACCGTGATCATGCCAACGCTTCACACGACGAGCAACATTTAAAATGCGCTCGGGGGTACCCATAGAAGTACCGCCATATTTTTGAACGATTAATGCCATATCGCCTAAACCCTTATAATTAAACGGGAAAAGTATATTCTTGCTTCCTTGGTTTCATTATATGTACACCATTATGTACATAAATGAAATTGCTGAGTTTATCTAGCAAGCCGTGATTCGGCGGACAGTATATAGTAACGTAAAAATGCTAACAATCATTGATCTGGACTAATTTCATCAAGTTTGCTGATTGTTAGCTTCGGTACAACTTATATAGCTTTTTTTAGTTGCTTCTTTTGCTGGCATTCTTCCTCCCACTTCATTACATCAGTAGCGAGGTATCTTTTCATTGTTCCGCCCTCAGAACTTAATGCCGGGGCTGGGAATGGAATCCCCCAAGGTGTGTTAATTTCCCACCGATTAAGTGTGCGTTTAGTAATATGAAACATCTCACACACATTGTTAGATGTCAGATATTTATCCACATTAGCCCTCCTTACTTTCCGCTTTAACTTCTAACTGGATGCCTTCATATGTGCCATCACCCCCACAATTCAGACAGTGTGTATATATGCCTAAACCATCCCCATCAGGACTAAAGTTTTCAGGTAATGAAACATCTATAAATTCAGTACCGCCAATTGGCTTCGTATGAATATGAGGGGCAAGGCCGTAATAGGGGAAAATGCATTCACCGTTCCCGTCATCACAAAAATTACATGTTTTAACTTTTAATCCACTCATCCTTTAGTTCCTCAACTCATTACGTTCTTTCTTCAATTGACGCAAAAGGTTGTGAAGAGTAACGGTTACAGCTTTATCTAAACTTTTAGTTGAATGGAATTCGGCTAGCTGAGAAAGCGCCAAACCAAAAATATGGTATGCAAAGACCTTTGCTGCCTCAGGATTATTCTTGAGAAGCTCTTCAGTACTTGGGCAAATAACTTCTTTAAAAATATGAACCGCTATCTGATCCGGAGTGCCTTCAATACGGCTAGGATTCAAATTAACTTCACCAATAGAGTCCGTTTTTTATATGGGGCAACCTCAATACTATGTTAGCGGTGTGAACTGGCAATGGTTCGATGAGGCAAAAGCTCGAGGCATTTACGTTGGAGCGAAGGTGCTTTTACCATTGCCTGAAAATGGCAAACTCGGCATTGAACAAGCAAACCCTAATACTCTGTCACGTGAAGCAATGAAAGATAAGTGGAATCAAATGAAAGAATTAGGCGCACGCTTAATTGAAAAGGGTTCTGCTGCTAAAACAGCCACAGAAGCTAACAATGATGATGCCGTTCAGCATTCCGTTTTATCACTATGTGTCGTGAACATGAATGAAGCCTTGTCTATGGCTTTGCGATGGTGTGCCAAATACGTAATAGCTAATGTTGATGCGCTTAATAAAGATGACTTGATGTTCGAAATCAGTCAAGAATTTAACAAACAGGGTTATTTAGCTGAGTTAGCTCGACAGTTATTTGAAGCAGCTCTACAAGGCCGATCTTCATTTAAATCGTGGTGGGAATATAACCAAACAGGCATGTTCCCTAAACAAAAATATGAAGACGAGCTACAGAATGTCGAAGCAGAGCAAGATGGAACTTTAAATCAAAGGTAGAGTGAGATGGCAACAGATATCAAAAAACTATTTGAAGCACTCACTCAGCACCAGGCCTACCTTTATCGTGCTTCATCAAAAACGGTAAATGAGCTTTTAGGTTTATTCAATGATGATACGAGCAAGATGTTATCTAAGCTTCGGGATTTATTGGATGAGCTTAATGAGTCGGAGAAAGTTGCTTTAGCAGGTGGTAAATATACAACTTCAAATCTCAGGGAAATTAAAGATTTGATTGCCCAGTGGTTTGCTAGTGTTAATTTAGCATTACCTGAAGCTTTTGCCGTTTCAGCTACGGCGCTGGCTGTTTATGAGGCCAATTACGTAGCTAAGCTCTATGGAGCAAAAATTAATAAGCCTGATGGGGAAAAACTATTTTTATCCGCTAAAAAAGTTCCGTTGGCAGGTGGCGCTCTTGTCGATGATCTGCTTTCAAGAATTGCTGAAAGTGCCCGTCAAAAGGTTGAGTATGCAATTCGAGATGGTATTAATTCAGGCAAAACTAACCAAGAAATTGTTCAGCGTATTCGAGGGAGCAAACGGCTTAATTATGAGGATGGCATTTTAAACGGTACCAAGACGGATATTGAACGTACCGTAAGAACTGTACGGAGCCATGTAGCCAATCAAGCCTATCTAAGTAGCTTCAACCAAATTGGCTTTGAATATGTCCGATTTGTTAGCGTTTTAGATGGACGAACTTCTAAGCTTTGCGCTTCATTAGATGGTTCAGTGTGGGAAATAAATGATCCGGCAAAGCGAGTGCCGCCGTTACATCCTAACTGTCGCAGTATCTTGGTTCCGGTCGAGAAGGACGGTCAACTTGTTGGCGAACGGCCATTTGTAATGGACGAACGTAGAGTTAAAGACATCCCCAAAGAAGAGCGAAGCCAGTTAATAGGACAGTTAGATGCAAACACCACATTCAAAGAGTTCTTTAAGAAAACAGATGATTTCTTTCAAAGGGAGTGGCTAGGGCCAAAGCGTTACAAGCTCTATAAAGAGGGGAAGTTTGATTTTGATAAGTTCTTCGATCCTGAAGGACGATTGTACACATTAGACCAACTTCGAAAGTTGGATGAGCAAACGTTTAAGGAGTTGGATCTGTGAGTATTAGTCCAGAATTTATCTTTGTATCAATTTTCATTTTAAGTGGGCTTATCTACTGCCAAAGAAATAAGCACTTTAAAGATTATTTAAAGCGGAAACGTTAAATAAAATTTCAACCATAGCACCTTTGGGTGCTTTTTTTGTGAGAAGAAAATGCCAAGCCCTATTATCCAATATTTCCAATATGAACATTTACCTGAACATTTGCAGCAAGTTAGTAAGCCAATTGGTGATTTAGCTCGGCAAATGGATGAGCAACTTCCTGACGGGCCTGAAAAATCCACAGGATTAAGAAAGCTACTTGAAGCAAAAGATGCATTTGTACGCCAAGCTTTAAGTAAATAATCATTTATAGAAATGAAGCGTCCTAAAGGGCGCTTTTTTATTGCCTGCTGTAAGCGGAAGCGAACAGCGTAATGAGTGGAAACTCAACAATTAATGGTGGAAACCTATGAAACTTAAAACAGTAACTATTGAAGGTAAGACTTACGCAGTAACCAATGAGCAGGGCCATCCTGTTTATATTCATGATGATGGTAAAGAAGTCGGTTTTGATGCACCACGTGCAATTTCAAAAATTGATGAGTTGGGGACTGAGGCTAAAAACCATCGTCTAGCTAAAGAACAAGCGGAAGCAAGTTTAAAAGCATTTGAAGGGATTGATGATCCGGCTGCGGCCAAGAAGGCAATCGAAACTTTAAAAAATTTTGATGATAAGAAACTTGTTGATGCAGGTGAAGTCGAAAAGGTTAAAGCGGAAGCCATTAAAGCTGTAGAAGAAAAATACGCGCCTATCGTTAAGGAGCGTGATGAATATCAAGCCCAACTGCATAACGAACTTATTGGAGGTGGCTTTGCTCGTTCTAAGTACATTCAAGAAAACCTCTCTGTACCGGCTGACATGATCCAAGCTCAATTCGGAAAAAACTTCAAAATCGAAGAGGGCAAAGTCATCGCATACGGGGCAGATGGTCAAAAAATCTTTTCACGCGTTCGACCTGGTGAAGTGGCTGATTTCGATGAGGCATTAGAAAGCTTAATCAGTGGATATCAGTTTAAAGATTCAATTCTCAAACCAAGCCAAGCTAGCGGGGGCGGTTTTCAAGGGAAAGGCGGCCAAGGCGGTGCAACTGCCAAATCATTAGCTGATTGCAAAACAGATGCTGAAAAAATTGCATACCTCAAACACGTCGGCGAACAGAATTAATTTAGGAGATATTTCCCATGCCTTTTGATTTACAGGTATTTAATAAACAAACTTATGTTTCAATGACTGAAACAGTTTCTCAGGACGTTAATAAGTTTAATGAAGCTTCACAAGGTACTATCGTACTTCTTAATGAGCCATTTAATGGTGACTTTGACTTAAAGGCATCTTTTAAGGCTATTCAAGGGCTTGTACGCCGTCGTAATGCATATGGAAGTGGAACCGTAGCATCTAAGCGGCTAGAACAAATGCTCGATGTAGCAGTGAAGGTTGCTGCAGGCACACCACCTATTGAATATGAAGTTCAGCAATATCATTGGATCCTTCAAAACCCTGAATTAGCAGCATTAACTATTGGTGAGCAACTAGGTAAAGCTAAAATTGCTGATATGTTAAATGCTGGTATTCTTGGTACTGTTTCAGCAATTTCTGGTAATACGGTTGCAGTGGAAGGGGATGGAACTGCAGATCCAAGCTTCCGTTTGTTAAATCGAGGTGCTGGCCGCATGGGTGATCGTTCAGGGGCTTTACGTTCTTGGATTGTTCATTCAACAACTATTCACAACCTTTACGATAATGCTTTGGCCAACACTGAACGTTTATTCCATTATGATGGTGTGAACGTTATTCGTGACCCATTTGGCCGTGTATTTGTAATTACAGATTCACCAGCTTTAGTGGGTGATAATGCTGGTACAACATATTACAACTCATTAGGTTTAGTTGAAGAAGCTATCGTTATCAAAGATAACAAAGACTTTAATGCTGAATTGGTACCAACTACTGGTGGTGAGAACCTCAAATATACTTATCAAGCCGAATGGACTTATGGTGTTGGTGTCAAAGGTTACGCTTGGGATATGGCTAATGGTGGTAAATCCCCTAATGATGCGTCAATTGGCACACCTACGAACTGGGATTTGATAGCAAGTTCAATTAAAGACACCGCAGGCGTTCTGGTTAAATCTAAATAATTTCATAGCCCCTTTTTAGGGGCTTTTTCTTTGGAAAGATGAAATGAAAGCAAAGTCAAAAAAAATCTATTTTACTAATGATTTCTCTGCATCAAATGTGAATAAGCTTCAGGGTGATGGTTGGGTATTACGAAATGCTCGTTTAGCTGCTGCAGATACATCTATTGAGGTGGCAGATGAATATGGCGGTGATGTGCCAAGTCACTATAAAAATGCTTCTGGAGCATTGGCAACTGTAAATTTAGCTGTAGGAATTTCACCTGAACTTCAAGCTGTGATTGATGATGCAAAGGCTGAATGTGAAAAGGTAGCTGAAGAAAACAATCAGCTTAAACAGAAAGTCGCAATCTTAGAGCAGGCTGGTGGTAACCAGTCAAAATTGTTATCGGAAAATTCACGCTTAAAAGATGCAGCAGTCTTAGCTGATAAAGCTATCAAAGATGTTGAAGCTCAAGTGGTCGGTATTAAAGCTGAATTTGAAGCTTTTAAAAACGATATTCCTGCAATGCAGGCACGTATTGCTGAATTGGAATCTGGAAAAGCGGCAGAAAATCCAGCTATAGAAACGGCAGCTAATGATTTTGAAAACTGGTCAAATGATCAATTAAAAGAGTATTTGGCTAGTAAAAACATTGGTTACAAGCCTTCTGCAACAAAAGCAGAACTTCTTAAATTAATCCCGAAGGAATAATGCAATGAGCTTTATTACTGTAGATGACGCAAATTCAATTTTGGGCAGCGATTTTGCACCAGACAGTGATAAAGCTCGTCTGGTTCAACTGGCAAATGTTTGGATGAAAAACAGAATAGGTTTTGTACCAGATCCTATTGATCCACTTCTTAAGGACGCGGCTTGTGAAATTATCAAAGGAATTCTGGCCAAAGTAATTTATAACGGCAAAGACCAGCAGTTGAAGCGTAAGAAGGTCAAAGCTGATTCTGTTGAGTCAGAAAAAGAATACCAAGATGGATCTGAAGCAATTTCTAGCTTTGAACAGATAGCAATTGATTTTATTGACTCACTTGATTTGAAAGATCCAAATGCAAGTTTTAATGGCTTTGGCATACCTCTTTACAGGGCATGATATGGGCTTACGTGACGAAATTCAGGCAGATATTGCCGAAGCATTTAATGATGATTTAGCGGACGCCGTTCATACCTTTACATGTGAGCGGATCTCAAAAACTAATTGGGATCCTAAAACTGAAACATATGTTGAAGTTAAAGAAAACTATTCTGGCCGAGGTGTACTTTTTGGCTCATACAGTCAATATGAGATTGAGACGCTTGGAGTGCTGGCCACAGATAAAAAGGCTACAGTGCTACAGAATGAAATTACCAAAGAGCCAATGATTGATGATGAGTGGTTAACAGCCTTAGGCTCATTTCGAGTTATCCATATTCAACAAGATCCAGCCAGTACAATCTGGAAATGTCAGCTTCGAAAAGTGTAGGGGCTAAAATGGGGAAAGTCATCGATCTCTACAAATACCAAAAAACGTATGCGTCGAAAACGCCGCACGAAATCGAACAAATCAAGTTCTTAGGTGGTCGTATTCCTGATCCGCCAGAATATTCTTATGCGGCTGATTCCATTCTTTCGGCATTTAGTACTATTGCCAGATCCCGACGATATGAGCAGGGTATCCCGTTATCTTTAGATCAGCAGGCAATCAATGTCTATGCAGAGCATAATGATTTGCCAGTGGCTGCTCATATTTTTAATGACTGTATTTTTGCATTGGATAACTTGTTTTTAGATGAAGCCCATAAAAAAATAAATTCCAAGTCCTCAAAAAAGTAACCCTAGAGTTATTTACATATAATAACTCTAGGGTTATTTACATATAATAACTCTAGGGTTATTATTATCTCATCAAGTTAATAAGGGATTGGTGTGAAAAGTCTGGATTTAATCAAAATGATTGAAGCAGATGGTTGGTATGAGGTTAGGGTTTCAGGAAGTCATCATCACTTTAAACACCCAACCAAAAAGGGGTTAGTTACAATCCCACATCCTAAAAAGGATTTACCAAACGGAACTGTTAAAAGCATTTTGAAACAAGCGGGTCTAAATTGACCCGCTGTTTCCCGACTTTAAATACTATATCCCTTACAACTAATCATAACGCAGTGGGCGATATGTTTATGCCAAGGGCATGGAGTGTTGAGATGTTATATCCAATTGCAATTGAACGAGGATCAGATACTGAGGCATTTGGTGTCACTGTTCCTGATATTCCAGGTTGTTTTAGTGCTGGTGACACACTTGAAGAAGCTATTGAGAATGTTAAAGAAGCTATTTCAGGCCATTTAGAAATATTGGCTGAAGATGGTGAGGAAATCCCATTAGCTTCCGAACTAGTTAAATTTGTCGATGATCCTGAATATAAAGGAATGATCTGGGCGGTTACCGAAGTTGATGTTAGTCGTTATCTGGGTAAACCAGAAAAAATCAATGTTACTTTACCAAGCCGTTTGATTCGTAAAATTGATGAGAATGTAGGTAAAGGTAAGAGATATACTACTCGATCGGCTTTCTTGGCTGCTGGTGCTGAAAAACTTTTACATGCATAGCCTGATTTAAAAGACCACCTTCGGGTGGTCTTGCTTTATGTGACATTTAGTAACCAGTTTGTTAAAGTTAGTACACTTTATAACAAACGGTGAAATTCATGAAAAAAATATTGGCTGCGGGTTTAATTGGTCTTGGGTTGGTGGGGTGCGCTACTCCAGCCTATAATTATCAAGCTATACCTAAAAATATAAGCAAACCGCCAATTGGATCAGTTAATAAAGCATTTGTAGGGGATCAAATGCTTGAACAGGGAATGGTGGTTGATCGTGAAGTTCTAAACGTCCCTGAAAATATTAAAATTAGTTTTGCTTATTCACTTACTTCAGGCATTTACTTAAAAACAGGCAAAAATGAAAAAGGGCAATATTTTCAGCCATTCAACACTGTCAGTGGTGGGGGGATGGTTCAGAAAAACCCTTTAGCTGACCCATTTAAAGTAGTTATGTTAGATACTGAAGGTAAGCTCTGTGTAGTAACAGTATTTAATGCAAAAAACTGTACTGATAAACATCAAGCTACTATGAAGACAGTAGCAATTGCATCAGATAATTCCTTCCAACAAACATTAATTTATAGTGGAAAATTTGGAAATAAAATTAATGTCGGGTACCGTGAATTCTCAAGTAATCAAGCACGTCCTGCATTCAATAATGATGTTGAATATGATTTAAGCCAATCTAAGCAAATAGGTTATAAAGGTGCTTTATTGGAAGTAATTGATGCCACTAATCAAGATATTACTTACAAAGTTTTGAAGAACTTTAACAAGGTAGATTAAGATGAGTGCACCACAATATAAACCAATGAGAGAAAGTGAAGTTTGTAATGCTATCGGGTGGGTGTTAATAGCTCTCGGCTTTATCGCAGGTTTTTTATTTATTCTTGCATTTGGTCGAATTGAAGTAGCTTCTTACTATGGTAAAGAAACGGTTTGGTCTGGAGTTATGATAGCAACAGGAATCGGAATTATATTTAATGGATTCCTTGCAGGCTACTTATTTCAAAAAGTAGCTAGTATTCTTCGTTACCATGAGAATAAATAATATCTTGTATAAAAAGCACCCTAGGGTGCTTTTTAAAATTGGTTTAACTACCCTGCTTGGTAATTATATTTAACTTAAAAAGAACTACCCACTCATTGAGTGGGTTTTTTATTGCCTAGAGGAAAGTAAAGATGGCACAAGAATCCCGTTTGGTCATTGTTATTGATTCGCAAAATGCTGAACGTAATGCGCGTAATCTAGGCAATGAGCTCAATAGCATTGAGCGTAAAGGTGAATTTGCATCTAAGTCTATGGACAGCTTGTCTGTAGCCACCAGAGCTTTAGCTGGACACATGGCTGGTTTATTAACAGTAGGTTCAGCCATTTCAAAGATGGATACATATACTGGATTACAAAATCGCCTTAAGTTAGTCACTAACAATCAAGTTGAACTAAATAAAGCAACGGAAGACACTTTCCGAATTGCTCAAAAAACCTATTCAGCTTGGGATTCTGTGTTACAGGTATACCAGCGTTTTAGTGATAATGCCAAAACTTTAAACCTCACAATGGATGACACAGCACGTTTAACTGAAACAGTTTCTAAAGCTGTAGCAATTAGTGGTGCAAGCGCAGAAGCTGCTGATGCAGCTTTAGTTCAGTTCGGGCAGGCCTTGGCTAGTGGAACGTTGCGTGGAGAAGAACTTAATTCTGTAATGGAGCAAACCCCAGCATTAGCTAAAGCAATTGCTCAGGGTATGGGTATTACTGTAGGTGAATTACGTTCAGTAGCAGCTGAAGGAAAAATTACTTCACAGGAAATCGTGAAAGCACTTAGAAATGTCCAAGATGAAGTTGATGCTCTTTTTGCTAAAACTGACATTACAATTGGTCAATCATTAACTCTACTTAATAATGAAATTACTAAATTTGTAGGAGAGGCTGGTAAAGGAAGCGGAGCAGCACAGGCTTTATCAGGATCGATTCAGTTATTAGCAAATAATTTGAATTTAATTGCAGACAGTGCATTTGCCATTGGTATTGGCTTAATGACAAAAGCTGTTTTAACAAAAACGGTTGCTGTACAAGCGAGTATTGCTGCTTCAGCTCAACAAAGAGCCGCAAGCCTTGCTGAAGCCCAAGCACAGGCTCAATTACTTGGTGTAGAGGCTTTGCGTGCAAAGCAATCTGCTGCTTTAGCTATTACTGAATTGGGCTTGGCGAGAGCTGAATATAACGCTGCAACAACCGCTAAGGAAAGGGCGGCAGCTGTTCAACGCAAAACAGCCGCCGAAGTGGCCCATAGTATCGCCCTAAAAGAATCAACTGCTGCAACACTGGCTTATAAAGCCGCTCAAGATGTATTAAACAAATCAGCGTCAATTGGAAGTAGAGCATTAGACTTAGTTGGTGGCCCTATTGGAGCTATTACATTAGGGATTACAGCCTTAGCTGCGGGCTATATGTACTTTCAGGATAAGGCAGCCCAAGCCAATAAAAAACTAGAAGAGCAAGCAGCAGTTGCTAAAAAGGCAAAAGAAGAACTTCTAGCACTTAAAGGTCTTGAAAAAGATTCTGCAATCAATGATATGACCGCTTCATTTGAGCGCCAGAATCAGGCACTTGCTGATTCTAGTAGTAAAATAAATATCCAGTTGAATGCTATTGCTCAACTCTACAAAGGCAATAAAGAGATTGTTCAGGTTGTTAATGATGCTAGAGATGGCACTATTAGCATGAATGATGCTGTTAAGCGCTTTAATGAGTTGCGTATTAGTAAGGATATTTACAACGCTTTAAAAGAGAACTCTTCAGAGTTTGAAAAGAACGCTAAAGAAGCTAAAACTACACAAGAATCCCTAAAGCTTTTCGGTATTGAGGTGGAGCTATCTGGGCGTAAAGCTCAAACGGCTGTGGCTGGAATTGATGACAACTCTAAAGCCTTAATTGGCAATGAAAGTGCAGCTCAAAAGGCAACTAAAGCTCAAAAGGGTTATTTTGATAGCCTCCGTTCTGAAGTACTCAATTCGAATGAAGAGCTTGCTTTGTTAAATCTTGGATATAGTGAAGAAACTGTAAAAAAGATACTTGAACTTCAGAAAGCAAAGCAGGCAGTTGCAGCACCGGGTACAACTGCGATTGTCACGAATGATGAAATAGAGCAGATTGTCCGTGCTCAAAAGGCTCTTGATGACCTTAAAGACAAGAAGGATGCAATAACCGCTGCTGAACGCAAACATACTAGTGAGCTTGAAAAGCAGCAAAAAGTTCTTTCTGTTAATGCCAAAGTTCAGGCTAATGCTGCTAAATATGGCTTTGCTGGAATTGAGTCAAAGTACAACTTACCAGCAGGCACATTGTCAGCGCTTCATATGATTGAGTCACGTGGTAATGCTAAAGCTTATAACAAATCTACTGGGGCAACTGGTGGATTTCAATTTCTGGAAGGCACAGCTAAGCAATATGGCGTGAAGGACCGTACTGATTTAGCACAGTCAGCAGAGGGTGCTGGCAAGTATATGTCTTATCTTTTGAAGCTCTTTAAGGGCGATCTAGAGAAGGCTGTGCGTGCCTATCATGCTGGTGAAGGCAATGTTCAAAAGGGTAAAGGTATTGGTAAATATAACAATCAATACTGGAAGGATTATCAGGGCTATATGGCTGGTATTAATGGCTATACAGCTGGCGATATCACCTCTAAAGATTTTGATAAGCTTATTCAAGACGCCACAAAAATGGCAGAAGAACAGGCCAAGTTACGCCTTCAACTGGAAAACGATGTTGCCAATGAAGTGACTAAGATCAGAAATGATCTTGCTAAGAAATTGGAAGATGTCGATAAGGCCAACTTCACCCCAGAACGCAAAGCTGAAATTAAAGCAGAACTTCAAGCACGTGCAGATAATGATATTGCTATTGCTGAGCAAGCTACAAAGACTAAGCTTGATTCATTCCGAGACTACACAAAGACGGAAGAGCAGCTTTTAAAGGACAGTTTTGCAAAACGTCAATTTGAAGCCGAACACGACTTAGAGATGACGAAAGAACAGCGTAAAGAAGCTGTTAATTTGTTAGCTCAACAGTTGCAACAAGAAATAGGTTTACTAAAACTTGCTCAAGAGCAACGTTTGTTTCAAGCTAAATTATTCTTGCTTTCAGAAACTGAGGCAATGCAAGAACGCTACCGATTGGAGCGAGAAGAAATTGCCAAAACGGTAAAAGATGAGGAGGAAAAACGTAAGCGACTGGCATTATCACGTGATCAAGAACGATTAGAAGCACTTGATCGTGCAGCAAAAGCTGGTCAAGCATGGGGTGGTGTTCATGCTGATACGAATGGGACTAGTGAGTTCTTTCGGCAAGATCAGGAACGAACAAGTAGTTTAAGTTCCGCATCGAATCTAGTTGATAGTCAAGTAGGGGTAGTTAACTTAAATGAACAAAATTCACTTGAGACTTTAAATGCTCAATTTGAGCAACAGCTTATTAGTCAGCAGGATTTCGAAAACCAGAAAACTGCAATCATTCAAGCTGCTCAATTACAGCGAGAACTAATTTATGCAGATTACGCAAAGAGTGCTCAGGAAATTGAGGCCAAGTATCAACAAGATCGACTGAATACACAGTTAATGTATGGTCAACAAATGACAGGATCATTAACCTCGATGTTCGGATCTATGTTTGGAGAGCAATCTAAAGCCTACAAAATCATGTTCGCCGCTGATAAAGCTTATGCCATTGCAGCTGCTGGTATTTCTATTCAGCAAAGTATTGCAAAGGCGGCTAGTGTTGGTTTTCCAGCAAATATCCCATTAATTGCAAGTGCTATTGCACAAGGTGCAAGCATCATTGCAAACATCCGGGCAATCAAAGATCAAGGCTTTGCTGATGGTGGTTACACTGGGTCTGGTAGAAAATATGAACCTGCCGGTATTGTCCATAAAGGAGAGGTGGTCTGGTCCCAAGAAGACATTAAAAGATGGGGCGGTGTTGGTTTAGTTGAGAAAATGCGTAAGAGTGCAAACCCTGAAGCTTTTCTCAATAACAATGCCTCGACTGATAGTGTCATGCGCCGTGCAATGATGAGCTCTAATGCCTTTATAGAAAGCCAAAAGCAATCTGATATCTTTAATCAACCGGTTCAAGATACTCAGATTATTTATAAGGGTAATAGAAGCGTACCTATCGCTTCTTCTTCGGCCAGTTCTGATCTATTCCACGATGGCAAGGTCTACTTCTCATCCAGTGGTTTAGTTCAGGATCGTTCAAATCTGGATGATGTTCAAGACTTCACGATGGGTAAAGCTGCTCGACCTCAAGCTGAGATTATGCCTTCAATTGAGCCAGCTGCACCGACAATCAATTTCAAAATTGAAGTGATTAATCAGGTGAGTGGGGCGACAGTTGAAGCTGAACAACTGGATGAGCAAACAGTCCGGATCATTGTTACAGATGAACTGGATAAGCAGCTTCCAAGAAAGGTACCGAAACTTGTAAGTGACCAAATCGCAAATCCAAACTCAACCATTAGTCGGTCTTTGACTGAGAATACGACAGCAAGACGAAATCGTTAATTAACAAAGCCACCTTTCGAGGTGGTTTTTTTTAAAACTTTTGGAGGAATAAATATTTGGTACTCCCGATGGTACTTCACTTCGATACCTTTGGACACAAATTGTCATCGCCTCCCTTATCTTTTGTTCAAACTCTTGAACAAAACTTTAATAATGTTAAATTACAGCAAATGATAAAATATTGTGTAAGCGATATTTTAGAAATATTGGAAAATTATAAGCCATGAGTAACTTAAATTTTAGTCTTAACATGCTTGAATGGGCAGCAAATAATATTGGTTTGCGCTTAGAAGAAGCTGTAACTAAAATTTCAGAATCAGAAAAGACCCAAAAAAAACTTTTGAATGGTGAGTTTTCAGTAAATCAAGCAGAAAATTTTGCAAAAATTACAAATATTCCATTTGGATATTTGTTTTTAAATGAGCCCCCTTTACGAGAAAAGCCATCTTTACCTGATTTGAGACAAGCTCCTAATTTTCAACCTTTAAGTAATAATTTTTACGCCGTACTTGAAGATGTGAAGTTCAAACAAGAATGGTATATCGATTTTTTAAAAAGTATAGATGCAGAACCATTAAAATTTGTGGGTGCATTTAAAGATAAAAACGTATCTTATAAAATAATTGCTAAAGATATATATGAGACTTTAGGACTTCCTATTTCAACTAAAACAAGAAAAGATAGAGATAAATATTTATCTAGTTTAATTGAAAAATGTGAGAAAAATAGAATTCTTATCTTTAGGAGTGGGGTAGTTAAAAATAATAATAATAGACCTTTAGAGGTTAGTGATTTTCGAGGGTTTGTTATTTCTAATAATTATGCTCCAGCAATTTTTATTAATTTACAAGACGCACCTTCCGCTAGAATATTTACATTAGCTCACGAATTAGCACATATTTGGTTAGGGCAATCTGCTGTAGATGATTTAGATATCTATGGGAATGATAAAGTTGAAGTCTTATGCAACAGAATTGCTGCCGAAGTTTTAGTTCCTGAGGATATTTTTCTTGATCAATGGACTATTCACAATGGTAATATTCAAAAACTTAGTGATCATTTTGGAGTTAGCATACTTGTAATTTCAAGGGTTGCTTTAACTTTAAATCAGATTACTAAAGATAAATATAATGAAATTTATAACATAGTAAAAGTTAGAGAAATTTCTAAAATTAAAGATTCTAGTGGCGGAAGCTATTACACAAATACTTTAATGAAAAATACAAATTTAGTTTCTAGAGCTGTAATTAATTCTGCATTAACAGGGAAAATAACATTGCGTGAAGCAGGTCACATTCTTGATATGAACCCTCAAAGTGTTATTTCGTTAGGGGAGCGTATCAGTTGAATAATGTTAAATACTTATTTGATGCCAATATTTTTATTGATGCTCATAATTTGCATTATCATCCTTGTTTTTGCGATCTTTTCTGGAATTGGTTAAACGATGGACATCAAGCGAACCATTTTTTTAGTTTAGACAGAGTAAAAGAGGAAATTGCAAAACCTTCACTAAACAATGAACTTGCAAAATATGTTAGGGCAGGAGTTGTGCCTAATAATTTCTTTTTAGATAGTTTAAGTAATGCCTCTTTGATTGATAGCTATACTGATGTGATCAAATGGGCAAATAATCATGGTGATTATATTCAAAAGGCTAAAGATGATTTTGCGGATGCCACAAAAGCAGATGCTTTTTTAATTTCTGTTGCCAAAGTTCAAGGATTCACAATTATTACAAATGAAGTTTCCCAACCCGAAGAAAAGAAAAGAATTAGAATCCCTGATGTTGCAAAACATTTTGGTGTACATGTAACCCGATTACCAAATGTTCTGAAGTTACATTCTTTTGATAACTTTAAATTTCAGTAAACTCCTAAAGTCTTGAAATTAGTTAAAGCTGAAATTAAGGCCTACTAAATATTTTTAACCGCTCATATGAGCGGTTTTTTATTGCTTAAAGGAATGTTATGTACAAGTTAAAGCTTAATCCTCAGACCAGCGGCTATGGCGTAACACCAGGTGATGATGTGAAACGTCAGCAGATGGATGGCGGACGTGGTCGCTATTACATCGATGTAAAACGTAATAGCCACATTGTTGATGTGAACTGGAATTTAAGTAAAACCGATTTCAATAAAATGATGGCCTTCTGGCGGATCTATCAGAATAAGCCAGCTTCATTTTATGCGGATCTGGTGATTGATCAGGGAGCACGTCAGCAATACCTATGTAACTTCATTCCCAACTCGTTCAAGACCAATGAAGTGAATGGCAACTTATATCGTGTGAACGCGCAGCTCGAAGTTGTTCAAAACCAGCCTAACCTTATCGCTGATCAGGCACTTATCAAAGATTGGGAGGTCTAATGGATAACGAATATGCCAAATTCTTTTTCAATCGAAAGGTAGATGTTTATCAACTGGAATGTATTGAACTATCACACCCTTCTTTTATGAATACTTACCGGGTGGTACGTAATGATGACCGTGGAGTGTATGTTCAGCACAATGAAGGCGCGGGGCAAGTATTTTACGAATACCTACCAATGACAATTCAAAGATCCGGAATGCTCGGTGATCTGGACCAGACTTTGACCGTTTCAATATCTGGGCTTGGTGATATTTTGCCGGATGAGTTTGAACGGGTAATTGAGGGGCAATATTCTAATGTAAAGCCGACCGTAAATTACCGCCTTTATAGTTCAGATAACTTGAATACACCAATGTTTTATCTACTAGGTCTACAACTCTCCAGTGTTGCCATGAATCATAAAGCTGTGACATTCAAGGCTGAATCACCACGATTAAATACCACTAAAACTGGGGACATTTTTGCACTGGATCGCTTTAGTGGTTTGAAGGGGGCTATATGAAGAGTCATGATCATTTGCTCGATAAGCAATATGACGAGGAATACTACAACTGTGTTCACTTCGCGCATGAAGCTGCAATGGATCTATATGATATTGATCGAGGAGAGGCGCTTGAGTTTTTTATGAAGCCCGTCAAAGAGAAGGTATTTCTGCCATCAAGATTGAAGTTACTAAATCCATTGCCTATGCCTAAGGAAGGCTGCATAGTCGCCTTTCACTCTAGATACCTAAACAAGCCCCCACATGTGGGGCTTTTTCGTTTGGGGCGTATTTTGCATTTGCAGGAATCAGGCGTTTCATGGATGCCAATTCAAGTCGTTCAAGCATTTGGATTTAATCGTGTGAGTTTCTATGATTAAGATTATTTATAAACAAGACCCTTTATCCGAAGACAAAACAATTGAACACGCCGAAACTTTGGGTCAATGGCTTACTTCAAAATATGATTATATGCCTGAACATGTCCGTATTTTCCATACAACAAGTAATATGGATCATGCCGAAATTTCATTTGCAAATGAAGTCACACCGAAGAATGCATATGAGTTAAAGCAGCTTGATTTCTTACCGGGTACTTTTATCGTAATTGAGAATCCTAAAGGCATTCCTGCACTTGTTGCGGCCATTGTATCTATTGTTTTAAGTGTAGCTGTAGCTTTATTGATGCCTACTCCATCAATTGCACAGACTAACCAGAATAACAACCAGTCTTCTTCAGCAAACAACGAACTTTCAAACCGTGAAAACAAGATTCGTGTGAATGGCCGAATTGCTGATATTTACGGAGCGGCTCACGATACCCCCGATCTAATTGCAGTGCCTTACAAGGTATATGAAAACAATGTTGAAGTAGAGCATGTAGTCGGTTGTATTGGTCGTGGTCACTATAAAATTAACGGTGCATATGACGGTGAAACCAACATTGTCGATATTGCCGGTGCATCGGTAGAAGTCTTTCGACCAGGCGTTGATATTGTTTCTGGTGAGCCATATTTTTCGCTTGGTACCGAAATTACCACGCCGCCACTAACGGTTCAGCATCAAACTTCTGTTAATGGCCAAGTTCTCCGTCCAGCAGATACACAGTCTTTAGAAGGTACGAACTACCTTCATTTTGCATATCCAAACGAGATTCTTCGAGCAACGGCAAATAACACAGATTTAACCACTAAGTTTGTAAGTAATGACCGTGTAGAAATCACCAATGCCTCATTCACCTTTAATGGCCAGACTTATGATTTAAACGGCACTTACAGCGTTCTATCAGTTGCTGATGATCGCATGACGTTATCAAATCCAGCGGCCGTTAATGCTAACTGGTTAAAGCTTAAAGAGTTAAGTACCCAACAAACAGCAGCTTTGTCACCAAAGATCAGTTCAATAGGTGAAAAGTGGATTGGTCCATTCATACTGGACAATATTGAACGTAGTCGGGTGCTTTGTAATTTTGTGGCCACAAATGGACTTTATACCGTCTCTTCTGGAGGGAATCAGGGGGCTGTAAACGTTACGATTGAAGTAGAAGTAACTCCAGTAAATGAATCGGGGGCAGCGATTGGCAATCCAATGCTGAAACAGATCATCCTAAAGGGTTCAGCAAAGTCACGTCAGACCGTTGGTGCAACACTCGATATGACCACCTTTCAGGGGCGCTGTAGTGTTCGTGCACGCCGTTTAACTCCAACTCCGGCAGTTACAACCGTTGTCGATGACGTGAAGTGGCAAGCTCTATATGGGGCCTACCCATTGCAAAGTACGAAATATGAATATGAAACGGTTTTCCGTGCACGTACATATGCAACGACTGGAGCATTATCCGTTAAATCCCGCAAGATCAATTTTGAACTTCAGCGGATGTTACCGACTTATAAAAACGGGGCAATGACAACAGAGTTATTTCCAACCTCTAGCTTTGCGGATGCTTTGGTGTCTATGGCTCTGGATGACAAGATTGGGCGCCGTACGATTGATGAGATCGATATTGAGAATATCTACCGAACATATAACGATGTAGTGGACTATTTTGGTACACCGCTAGCTGCTGAGTTCTGTACTACGCTTGATGACACAAATGTCTCATTCGAAGAGCTGGTCACCAATCTTTGTGATGCATTGTTTTGTACCGCATATCGTCAAAATAATAAGCTCAAGCTTTATTTTGAACGGCCAACTGATAACTCGGTAATGCTGTTTAACTTCAGGAATATCATTCCAGATAGTTACAAGCATGACCTTACCTTTGGCGTGATGGATGACTACGATGGACTGATCTATGAATACACGGATCCGGCCGACGATAGTCGTATCAATATCTACTTGCCGGACAAAGGAGCAAAGAACCCGAAAGAAGTAAAGTCTGTTGGTGTGCGGAATAAGTGGCAAGCTCATTTTAATGCGTACCGGCTCTGGAACAAGCTTCGCTTCCAGCGTAAATCCATAACCTTTGATGCGGCACCTGAATCAGAATTACTGGTTTTACGTGACCGGATTGCTGTAGCTGATTATCGCAATGGTATTCATCAAAGCGGTGAGGTGGTACAGCAAGAGGGTTTAATCCTGACCTTAAGCCATGATGTAGATTTTATTGCAGGCAAGAGCTATGTGATCTATCTGCAAATGGGGGATGGTACGGTAGACCTAATTCCTGTTACCGCTGGATCTGCTAAGAACAAGGTGGTTTTAGGCCGCTTGCCGAACAGTGCATTAAAGCTTAGTCCAGATGATTTTATTAATACTATCTACACGGTAGTTAATGACGATACCAAAGGCTCATTACCTTATCTGGTTGCAAAAAGAGAACCGGCTGACCAGTTCTCTAATACCATTACTGCAATTAATTACGATGAACGTTATTACCTCAATGACAAGGACTTTATTGATGTGCCGGTTGATGATTCACCGATTTACATTCGATATGACCAGCTGGATATTAATCTGGCACGTTTATATCAGATGCAAAGAGGGGATTTGCCAACGACTGGAGAAATCAGTTTTGTAGTTGAAGCAGGTGCACTAGTTTCAAGTTCAAGTTCTTATCGACCGGAAACCAGATTTGTCTATAAATTCGACTATAACTCTAGTCCTGCAAAACGAGAGTATATCGTTCCAGCTGCATCAGAATTACCTGCTATTGATACTGGTGAGTTCCCACCTGATCTCGTGGTAAATTTGACTATTAAAGGTGCTGTTGTTGGACGTGGTGGTGATGGCGGGTTGCCACATCTAGCTTACGGAGATTGGGAAAAAGATTCAGACTTCAATTTTACCAAAACCCGGCGTGATGGTTTTCAGGGAGCACCAGGTTTATTGAACCGGCACAGCAAACTAAACCTGATTATCGATGGAGGGACGTTAGCTCGAGGCGGCTCAGGTGGTGGAGCAACACCAAGTGGTATTTACACTGGATCATCTTATGGGGTTCAGGGAATTCCTGGTGGTGCTGGAGCACCATTTGGTCGGGTCATGACTGGACAGCCGATTTCAAATGACTCACAAGATTATCGCCTCTATCTGGAGAGTTATTTATTGGTTATGAAAATCACTGATGCTGAAGCTTCGGTACCCGGGAAGGGTTACCGAACCCAAAATGACCGTTATGGTTCTCCATTATCAGGTGATGGTGGAAACTGGGGCGAACGTGGTACCAAGTCTACCAATGATGGAACATGGAATTGGCAATACCATGGCACAACTGAAGGCCAGCCAGGGCCGGGTGGACCTGCAATTGTTGGAGTTGCTCCACTTACAACCAAATTAATGAATGGAGGGAAAATCTTACAAACCCTTTAAACTTTAAAAGAACTTTGAGCACCCAATTCGGGTGCTTTTTTTATCGCTCCGATGATGAATTGGACAACAAACAACTACCGCTTCCTAGCGGTTTTTTTATTTCTGGAGAAATTAATGGAACCAGTTTCCACTAGCGGTTTTACAGCACTACTAAAATTGTACGGGATTGCAATCATGGTGACTTTAGCGGTCGGTTTGGTTGCAGCAGTGGTATTAATGACTCGTATGCCACGTTCACCACAAGAGTGGGCAGTGGGCTTGATCTGTACTGTTGTATCAAGTCTTGCTGGCGGCTCATTCATTATTGTGAAGTGGGGGCTTCATGAATGGGTTACTGATGTATGGGGGATGATTGCTCTAGGTGGGTTCTTCTTTGTTTGTGGTTTACCCGGTTGGGCTTTAGTCCGTTGGATCTTTAATTTCATTGACAAACAGGAAGGTAAAACGATCGTTGAAGTGATTAAAGAGTTTAAGAAAGCCAGAAAAGACATTGAAAACAGCTAATGCCGCCTTCGGGCGGTTTTTTTATTTACAGGAAAGCAAAATGAATATTGAGCAATATCTTGATGATTTGATTAAGCGCGAAGGCGGTTATGTAAATAACCCAGCAGATCGAGGCGGCGCAACAAAATACGGTATTACTGAAGCAGTAGCACGTACTAACGGCTTTAAGGGCAACATGAAAGATTTACCGCTTGATGTGGCTAAATCAATTTATAAGCAACAATATTGGACAGCTCCACGTTTTGACCAGGTGAATGCCGTTTCTTCTGCAGTAGCTGAAGAGCTTCTAGACACTGGTGTGAATTGTGGTACCGGCTTTGCTAAACCTCTTTTACAACGTGCTTTGAATTTGCTTAATAACCAAGGTAAATCAGGTTGGCCAGATCTTGTGGTCGACGGAATTTATGGTCCAGCTACTTTAAATGCTCTCAAAACTTACCTATCAAAAAGAGGTAAGGAAGGCGAGGCAGTTCTGGTACGTGTTCTCAATATTATGCAAGGACAACGCTATATTGAAATCTGTGAGCGTAATCCAAGCCAAGAACAATTTTTTTACGGTTGGATTGCTAATAGGGTTGTTATTTGAAGGCCCTAATTTTGCTGTGCATTCTATTTTCAGGATGCACAGCTCATACGATCAATAACAATGTGAGTGTTGGTATTTGTGTGAAAGCCCTCTGAGGAGAGCTTTTACAATTTATGCATTTTTTACATTACCTAACTGATTATTTTTACTAAAATAAATACATATTAAAATAGCAACTAATATTACTCCTGATGCTGCAAAACGGCTTAAGTCTAAACCTCCAGCGGAAAGGGGCTTATCTAGAAAGTCTCCAACTACAGCACCCAAAGGACGAGTTAAAATAAAAGTGCTCCAGAATAAAAATGTTCGTGAAACAGAAGTGAATTTATACAAAAACACCATCAATAAAATGAGTGCTGAGAAAAGAGCAATCCCGCCACTATAGCCTAATCCAATCGTATCTGCTGACCAGTCACCAAGAGCTGTACCCAAAGTTTGGCTAAAGGTAATTGTTAACCAATAAAAGACTTCTGATTTAGGTTTATTAACGGTATGAGGGGAGACGCTGCCTTCAACTTTATACCAACCCAATAATGAGAAGATGACTAAGCCGAGGAGTAAGCTACTTCCTCCACTATAACCAATACCTAAAGATCGAGTGACAAAGTCTGCTAATGTTGTACCAACAGTTGTACTCGCAATAATGGTAAACCAATATAAATATGGTTTATAACTTTTTGCCTTAATTTGACAGATCAATAAGATAATAAAAACTATGGCAAAAATAAAAGTACTAGTTAAATACCCAAGTTTCAATGACATTGAAAAACTATCTCCGCCAGTTTCACCAAAAGTAGTTGCGAAGATTTTAGTAATCCAGAATAGAAGGGTAACTTGGGGGACTTTAGTTATATACTCACTCATTTCATGACTTGAATTATTCATCTAAGAGTCTCAAATGATAAATTTATCAAACAATAAATTTTTAAAATTAAGATGAGCTTAAAGATTTGTTTTTAATAATATAGCTTTGTATTCTTATTGGTTACAAAGCTCATTTTTTAATTTCTATTTAAGTTTTACTAGCTAAGATTTCGAGTTTTTAATATTTAGTGGTTTTTAAATGCTAGTAAATTTTTTAAAATTCAAAGAGTTATGTAATAATATTACACTATTAAATTTTAATTTGCTTTTATCTATCTGGCTAGGTTTATTTCTGAATATAGGTTTTTTTAAAAAAATCCATCAACTTACACCTTATAATGGTATTAAGTCAGTTCTTTTCTTAGGGGCGACATTAGTTATTTTAATAGCGGCATATAATTTAATTTTTCAATTAATAAATTGGAAATGGACTGCCAAAATCTTTGCAATTTTATTGATATTTATTGGTGGCTTTAGCTCTTATTTTGTAAAC
>ENA-OWOG01000198-OWOG01000198.1-gut-metagenome-genome-assembly--contig:-NODE-198-length-30797-cov-27.474447_pt1 | contig 30797 bp, 29 predicted proteins | sample MGYA00248249_ERZ651793 | MGnify/ENA primary metagenome ERZ651793 (study PRJEB26908, sample SAMEA4031700) | gut metagenome | biome: gut; feature: normal infant; material: stool | place: China | collected... | reverse complement strand
GTTATCAACATGGACATAGCTCATCTCATCGGTGATAAGACTAGCCAGACCCTCGTCATGGTTCAGTTGACAAGCACATTGCTGTGTTTTCGCCCGAACCAAATGTTTACAACAGTGAGAGCATTAATGAGTTAGTGCTGACCGTTTGGTTGCCTGACAATATAACATTTTTATTGTTGTATCAATATAGAGCTTTTTCTAATTAGTCATATTTAAAAATTTATATTTTTATGCTTCGATAGAGCAGTTAAAGTATTCCGATAACTTCTAAATGATATTAAGAACTAATTTAAATATCTATTTAATTTGAGAGATATAATTCTGATCATTTGAAAGAGGGGGTAGCTAAATATTGCTGTATTTTATTTAGGCATGACTTCCCATCAATATTTATTGGTGAACCTATTCTTAGTTTATAACGCCCACTTAACAATAACTCCCTCCTTATTTAGCCTTGCTTTTCTAATGATTTAATTTAAAACAAATGGCATTTTGTGTGCTTGACTGCAATAGGGTTGGGCACTATTCTTTGCCTGCTGGCCACATTGCCAGCCGGTCGTCGCGGACCGTTGTAAGATCACATCAGATTTATTCCTTTCTGAGGGATAGTCTCATGTGTAAACTCCTAGTCTCCTCCCGTAGCGGTAGGACGGGAGAGGGACACCCTCGGGTGTGCTGGTTTATCTTACCCAGTCCGCGAACCCTTTCTCGTTCTGCCACCATAATTTCGATTCATGTCGGCAGAACTCCCAATAAAAAGGAGTTGGCTTTGCACATCCAATATTTCTTGGCTCTCAATGCCAAAAGCTATAACGACACAGCTTAAAAATTAAAGCAGTTTGAACGACCCAAGGTTTTCAGGCTTAGAGTCTTTTACTTAAAACTTAGCAACAACAAAACTTGAGATGTGCCAAGCACAGTCTTTACGGCTTTGCTGTGCCTTTTTTTCTCCCAAAAGGGGCACAGGCTTTTTTATCTCTACATACAACAAAAAATTTTTATAACGGTAAAACTATGCCAAATTTAGTTCTCCCAACACGTACCCTATACGTTGTAAATAAAGCAATTGATCTGTTTCACCACCGTGGATTTCACCTTATTGGCGTCGACAGAATAGTGAAAGAATCAGAAATTACGAAAGCCACTTTTTATAATTATTTTCACTCTAAAGAACGGCTTATTGAAATCTGCCTGATGGTGCAAAAAGAAAAACTCCAAGAGCAAGTAGTCGCAATGGTCGAGTATGACTTAAACACTGCCGCAATAGATAAACTTGAAAAGCTGTATTATTTACATACCGATCTAGAAGGGCCGTATTACTTATTATTTAAAGCCATATTTGAGATTAAAAATAGTTATCCCAACGCCTATCAGACCGCAATGCGCTATAGAACATGGCTCAAAAATGAAATTTATAGTCAGCTTAGAATGCTAAACGCGGATGCTTCTTTTACCGATGCCAAGCTATTTGTATATATGGTGGAGGGCACAATCATTCAGCTTTTAAGCTCAGATGGGGCACTCGAGCGGGAAAAGATGTTGGATTATTTTTTAAACTCTTTTGTTAGAAATTTTAGTCCATGTATGTTTACTCATGTCGATGCTAGCAAGTGTTAGCCTGTTCTTCTATGAGGGTTTATATGTAAAAGCTAGACGAGTGGTTTTGAGGGGGGGGAGAAATAATAAATAAAGCCTCCTTAGAAAGGCTGCTTGTGTACAAAAGAATATAAAAACAGCAAGTAACACTTACTCAAGTGTCATTTTAATCTAATTGATATTTATACAATATAGTTACCAGATCACAAGGATATGAACCGATGAAATTTCTAAAATTTTTAACTTTTAGCACGATTCTTACCTTATCCGCACATAGCTATGCGACAGTGGGTGGTGGACAAAAAATTGAAGTATTGGGCTATCAGCAAAAAGAGAAGAAACTTTATGTATTAAGACATTATGAAGATGGCCGAGGACGCCTACCACAACTCTATTATTATCTATTAAATAGTAAATCGCCTGATAAACTTATCGAGGTTAAATCTCTCTATATCAATCCAAAAACACATAAGATTGATTATGATCAAGATAGTACAGCGTTTAATAAGGCACTTAATAAAATTAAAAGGAATTTAACCCCCTTAGTCGTAAGTAATAGTAAGACTGTAAAAATTCAAACGTTAAAAACTCATCAGAATCAAGTATCAGCTTGGTTTGATCCTTCAGGAAAGATCACGCAATATAAAACAGAATATGTTGTAAAATCGCCGTCTTTACAAAGTAAGACCCATGTTGCGGTTCATTACAGCAAAGCAATAAAAATTTCCCAAAATTATAAGGTGCCTAAACAAGATAAGAGGTTGGTTGTCGTTAAATATTTGGGGGTTCCAGAAGAAACTGGTTACGACATTGAAGACCCTGTTTTACTACTACCTATAAAAAAATAAGCTTAAGCGAAAATTATTTTTACGTTAGTAGAATTTTTGATTTTTCAGCAAAATAATTCTGTTTTTCATTGAGAAAATGAAGATATAGTTTTTAGTGTTTTATTATTTAAGTTAGAAATTTTCCTTTCTATTAAGTTTTAGTTTCTGAAATTTCTCTAAATTTTCTTGGGCTATAACCAAATGTTTGAATAAAAGATCTGGTAAAAGCAGCTGGTGAAGAATAACCAACTAAATCAGCAATTTGTGAAATACTTTTATTCGTTTCAATTAAATATTGTTTTGCTAACTTCATTCGCCAATGTTTGAGATAATTAATTGGGGTAGTACCTACCAATTGTATAAAATTTTTTGAAAACTTTGATTTAGATTGATTAGTTTCTTTGGCAAGAATTTCTACGGTCCACTCTTTAGTAGGATTAGAATGCATTAAGAATAATGCCTTGCTAATAGTAGGACTCTGCAAAGCTGAAATCCAACTTTTATGGTTAAGTGTTTCTTTGTTTAGCCAGAATCTTATTGACCACACTAACAGCAAATCGATAACACTTGAAAGCATAACCTGACTACCTAAAGAAGGTTGATCAAGTTCTAATTTTATTGCAGCTACTGTCATTGGGATCCATTCAGCAACTTTACCATCTTGGTCGGAGGGAACGACTATATATTTAGGCAATCCTTCAGCGATTGTTTGTCCATATACACCGTTTAATTGAAAAACACATGTAATAACAACTGGTTCTGCAGCTTTATCTTCTATAATTTCGATAGAATGCTTAAATCTTGAAGGAATAACGATAACATCCCCGTCATTTACGATCTCATTTATTTTTTGTTCATCACTTTTAATTTTAAAACTACTTCCTTGAAATATATGAATATACGAATAATCACTATCCAGAAAAACAATATTTTTATTTTTATAATTTTCGACTTGATAAATTTGTCCTGATATTTTTGCATTCTTGTAAATATCAAAAAAAATATCAGTTAATTTATTTACATCTTGCTCATTTTCCATCTCACTACATCTCATCGAAAAAAATGTTTCTGCAAAAAAATATGCTGTTTTGGTAATTGTGGAAAGTAGTTTTATAACAAATAATCATTTTAGAAGATTTTATAGTTTGATATTTGATCAAATTATCGAAACTTTATGGATAAATATTTCTAATTTAATTTATTAAATTCAATGTCATAGCAAAAGCTAGGAGAAAACAATGAGTAATAAACCAACAATTATATTAGTACATGGCTTTTGGGGAGGTGCAGCCCACTGGAGTAAAGTTATTATTGAACTTTCCCATAGAGGTTTTACCTCATTACAAGCAGTTGAATTGCCATTAACCTCACTAGCTGATGATGTCGAACGGACAAAGAAAATGATAGCTCAGGTTGATGGTGACGTAATATTAGTTGGGCACTCTTATGGAGGTGCGGTTATTACTGAAGCGGGTAATCTTCCAAATGTAGTTGGCCTCGTCTATATTGCAGCGTTTGCTCCTGATACAAATGAGAGTCCAGGGGAGATTACGCAAAAGCATCTACCTGTAGCTGCTCCTAATTTATCACCAGATAGTGATGGTTACCTTTGGCTTAAAGCAGATAAATTTCATGAAAGTTTCTGTCAAGATTTAACAGAAGATGAAGGTCTAGTTATGGGAGTAACACAAAAAGCTCCGTTAGCAAGCACCTTTGGCGACACCATTACCTCACCAGCTTGGAAAACTAAACCTTCGTGGTATCAAATTTCTACTCAGGATCGAATGATTAGTCCTGAAAATCAAGAATTTATGTCATCTAGATTAAATGCTAAAAATGTTATTTCTTTAGATGCGAGCCATGCTTCATTAGCTTCCAAGCCAGTTGAAGTTGCGGATTTAATAGATGAAGCTGTTTCTTTCTTTAGTTCATAAAATTATTTAATTTAAATCTACAAAAATTAAGAAGTTAAGAAAATAATAATTTTTTTAACTTCTTTTTTTCTAAGTATAAGTTCATCCTACTTATATGGATTGTTGCGAAAATTAATGAGGAGAGCCTTAGTTGTTTATAACATATTTATATTTGATTTTAACTTGGTAAGTTTAAGCTTTTTATAATATTTTATTTATCAGAATCATAGGCGAGAAATATAAAATTTTTATAATTCTATATATTTATTATAGCGTTATGAGTTTCAAGTTATAAGATGGGTCATCTGTAGTGCATATAGAAAATATTATTCGTAAACTGGATTTGGTCACCTTAACGATTTTCCAGTCTGTTTGTGATGAAAAATCTCTGAGCAAGGCCGCTGAAAAAAATATGATTGCGCTGTCTGCTGCAAGTAAGCGTTTGACTGATTTGGAGCATTTGATTGGAACCAAACTGTTTATTCGTGATGGTAAGGGCATGCAAATTACACCTGCTGGTGAAAGCCTGCTTTATCATTGCAGAACCATCTTAGACTCGGTTTATAAAGCTTCGGTTGAGTTAGAAGAATACAAAATAGGCATTAAAGGTTTTGTACGATTACAGGCAAATTTATCAACAATCATTCAGTTTTTACCCGAAAGTCTACATCCTTTTATTGTTGAAAACCCCCAAATTAAGATTGAGCTTGAAGAACGCCCTAGTATAGAAATTATTCAAAATGTAAGTAATAAAATTGCCGACTTAGGCATCTGCATTGCTGAGAATTTATCAGAAGATCTGGATTATTATCATTATCGTAGCGATCGGCTGGTCGCGGTCATACAAAACCAGCAATATTTAAGTGAGCAGAAAATCATTTCCTTTGAAGATGCTTTGGACTACGACTTTATTGGCTTACATACTCAAAGTGCGATTAACCGGATTTTGCAGCAAAAATCTGAAGCGTTAGGAAAACAGCTTAAACTCCGAATATTGGTGACAAGTTTTGATGCCGTTTGCCGTATGGTACAGGCGGGTATGGGGATTGGAATTTTGCCACATAAGGTTTTTGAAATCTTTGGTAAACCATTAGGGCTGGCAAGTGTAGAGTTAACCGATGATTGGGCAAAAAGGGACTTATATCTTGTGTCCAAGCGTGATGAGTTTTTAAATCCAGTAACTTTGCTTTTAAAACAATATTTTATGCATCCACATAAAGAAATTGCATCTAAATAAATTTCATAGGTTTCGCAAACCACGAAGACTTGTTGATCTTTTAAGAATTGTATTACTACTCATTGCGCCATAAATTTAATTCTATCGGAAGTAGATATAATATGGATTGTTATGAGTCTAGCCCTTGAGAAAATAAAAGTCCTAGAAATAGGAACGCTAATTGCAGCTCCTTTTGCAACACGCATTCTTGCTGAGTTCGGTGCTGAAGTCATAAAAATTGAACCTATTGGCAAAGGCGATCCACTTCGTAAATGGCGTAAGTTACATCACGGAACATCTTTGTGGTGGTATTTACAGTCACGTAATAAGAAATCTTTAGCGCTTAATCTCAAGTCACCAGAAGCAATTGCTTTAATCAAAAAGATGATTGTCGATACCGACATTCTGGTCGAAAACATGCGTCCCGGTGCGCTTGAAAAGCTGGGGTTAGATTGGGAAACCCTAAAATCAATTAATCCTAAACTGACTTTTGTTCGCATATCTGGTTATGGTCAATCTGGCCCTTATAAAGACAAGCCGGGCTTTGGTGCAATTGGAGAGGCAATGGGTGGAATTCGTTATACAACGGGTTCTCAAGATTCTGCGCCTGCACGAGTTGGCGTGAGTTTGGGTGACTCACTTGCTTCATTACATGCAGTGATTGGCGCTTTAATGTCGATTGTAAATATCAAAACCAATAACGGTAACGGACAGATTGTTGATGTGTCACTTGCAGAGAGTGTCTTCAATATTATGGAAAGTGTTGTCCCAGAATACGACTTACATGGTTTTATTCGGGAGCGTTCTGGGGGGTCGTTACCGGGTATTGCACCTTCAAATACCTATCGAACCAAAGACAACGCTTTTGTGGTAATTGCAGGAAACAGTGACCCAATTTTTAAACGCTTAATGCATGTAATTGGTCGTGAAGATTTGGCAAATCGACCTGAGTTTGAACACAACGATGGGCGTGCGCAACAGAGTGATTTACTCGATGCCGCAATTGAATCTTGGAGTCGACAACATTCAATTGATGAGGTCTTGCAACAGCTTGAACAGGCTGAGGTTCCATCTGGGCGAATTTATTCTGTAGCCGATATGGTCAATGATCCGCACTTTAATGCACGTGATATGTTGCTTTCAACTGAGTTGCCTGATGGTCAGGTGGTAAAAATGCCGGGTATTGTTCCGAAGCTTTCCGAAACCCCGGGGCAGGTCAAATGGCGTGGCCCTGAGCTGGGTGAGCATACCGAATCTGTTTTAAAACAATACGGTTATCAAGCTGAAGAAATTGAAAGCCTACGTGTATCGGGAGTAGTGCAATGACAGCATTTTCCGACTTACTTGTTGTACAAGAAGTTTCTCCACGAGATGGTTTGCAAATTGAGCCGACTTGGGTACCCACAACAAAGAAAATTGATTTGATTAATCAGTTGTCGACAATGGGTTTCTCTCGAATTGAAGCAGGGTCTTTTGTCTCGCCAAAAGCGATTCCAAATTTGAGAGATGGTGAGGAGGTTTTTACAGGAATTACACGCCATAAAGATATTATTTATGTTGGGCTAATTCCAAACTTAAAAGGCGCGCTTCGGGCAGTGGAAGCCAATGCAAATGAGTTGAATCTAGTCCTCTCTGCTAGCCAAACCCACAATCTTGCCAATATGCGTATGACAAAAGCTCAATCATTTGCAGGATTTACCGAAATTGTGGAGCAGCTACAGGGTAAAACACAGTTTAATGGAACTGTTGCGACAACGTTTGGCTGTCCATTTGAAGGTAAGATTAGTGAAAGGGAAGTGTTTAGCCTAGTTGAGCACTATCTAAAACTGGGTATTCATAACATTACACTGGCAGATACCACTGGCATGGCCAACCCAGTGCAAGTGAAAAGAATTGTCTCTCACGTTTTATCGTTAATTTCACCTGAGCAGTTGACCCTACATTTTCATAATACACGTGGACTGGGATTAACTAATGTTCTTGCAGCTTATGAGGTTGGAGCAAGACGGTTTGATGCTGCATTGGGTGGTTTAGGCGGGTGCCCATTTGCACCAGGGGCTTCTGGAAATATCTGTACTGAAGATTTGGTCAATATGTGTGAGGAAATTGGAATACCCACCACGATTGATTTAGATGCTCTTATTCAACTTTCCAGAACCTTACCAGCTCTTTTAGGGCATGACACGCCAAGCCAGCTTGCCAAGGCGGGGAGAAATACAGACTTGCATCCTATACCGGATTACATCAAATCACTTAATTAAGATACGTCACTCAAGATAGTTGGAAATGAGACGATATTCGTATCGTCATCGGTCAACTCGTCTTTAAAAACTTGATAGGACGCGTCTTAAGGCTCATTTTCAGGAGAAAATAAATGAGTTTAACGCAAAGCATGGAATTATCGGCTGAAGCAATTGCCGAAAAGCAATTAATAAAAAAAGTAGCATGGAAAATCATGCCATTAATTATGGTGTGTTACTTATTTGCTTTTTTTGACCGTATCAACATTAGTTTTGCCAAGTTTCAGTTACAAGCTGATTTATCTCTAAGCAATACAGCTTATGGCCTTGGTGCCAGTTTGTTTGTAATTGGGTATGTAATATTTGAAGTACCTAGTAATTTATTGCTACATAAATTTGGTGCAAGAAAATGGATTGCACGCATCATGATTTCTTGGGGTGTTGCAACGGCCTTAATGGTATTTGTGACCACAGAGTGGCAATTTTATGTATTACGTTTCTTGATTGGTGCAATGGAGGCTGGCTTTGCTCCGGGTGTGCTGTATTACATGACGCTTTGGTTTCCTCAAAGCTATCGTGGTCGAATTATTTCATTATTTTTCCTTGCTTCTGCTTTTTCAGGCATCTTTGGAGGACCAATTTCAGGGGTGTTATTGTCATCACTTGATGGTGTGATGAACATGCGTGGCTGGCATTGGTTATTTTTAGTCGGTGGCGTGCCTTGCGTTTTACTGGGTCTTTGTGTTCTTACTTATTTAAAAGATCGTATTGATGATGCGCAATGGCTATCATCCTCAGAAAAAGTTCACTTAAAACGTTTGGTTGAACCTAAACAACCAGAAAAGGCTTCTCATTCATTATGGGCTGCCATTAAAACCCCGGGATTATTAATTTTAGGTGCTATCTATTTTCTGATTCAAATTGCATCTTATGGTTTAAATTTCTGGGGGCCACAGTTAATAAAAAGCTCAGGTATTGATGATACCCAAATGATTGGTTTTCTTAGTGCCATTCCATACCTTATGGGAGCAATTACAATGGTAATTGTTGGACGTTTAGCAGATAAATCTGGGGAGCGTTTAAAATTTACTGCTGGTTTACTCTCTTTAGGTGCTATTGGTTTCTTTACAGCAGGTTTCTTTGATGCGAACCCCGTTGTTGTAGTCATTTCGCTTGCTTTATTAGGGGCAGGTATTGTTGCTGCAATTCCTTCTTTCTGGAATTTACCACCTAAAGTCTTGGTCGGAGCTGGGGCGGGGGCTGCGGGTGGTACAGCGCTCATTAATACATTAGGGCAAGTCGGGGGAATTGTTAGCCCTATTATGGTTGGCCATATTAAAGACATAACAGGGAGCACAACGCCCGCGCTGTATATTATTGCAAGCTTATGTGTTGTGTGTATTGCACTACTAATATGGGCTACGCCAAAACGGTTAAAAGAGAAAGGTTAAAACGATTCACTCATGCTCAATGCGAGTTGGTTGGCTGGGCATGAGTGTAGTTAATATGAAAATGACCTAATGGTTAAAAAATGAAATTTATAGCCAACTTATAAAACTAAAAGCCAATGTGACTTGTCAAAATGTGGGGACTTTTACATTTTTCGTTCCCATGCTTTATTTATCTCTATTCAAATGTTAATAAATTTAATACTAACCTCACGGTACGTAACTTATATGGCCCAGAAATAAATATTATATTAAAGCTTATCACTATTAGATCCAGAAATTTCGGGATTTTATTTACTTAGCTAATCTTGAACATAATTCCATCAATATAAGTAATACTCTTTTTATAGGATAAAACTTTTCTTTATAAATGCAGCTATATAATTTACACAGGATGAAGAATGAATAATTTGAATTTTAAAACTCTAAAGAAGTACTGGCTGCGATTCGTGGGTATTGCTGTAATCGCAGGCGCTTTAGTATTGGCATTTGCTTGGACCGCTGGTCTATTTGGACATCGAACAACATCCAAAACTTTTTTGGGTGACACATTAAAAAACTTTGATCCCGGATATCGACGTGCACACGGTAAAGGTATCTGTTTTGATGGTACTTACCATAGTAATGGTGCGGCAGCAGCACTCTCTAAAGCCACTGTGTTTGCCAAGTCTGATATACCAGCAATTGGCCGATTTTCTATTGGAAGCGGTAATCCGCATGCGGCAGATAATTCTACCGCAACAGTGAGTATGGCTTTATTACTTTCTCCAGCCGATCATTCACAGTGGCGTATGAAATTAAACAACTTTCCTTATTTCCCTACGCGAAATGCCGAAGGTTTTTTGGCGCAGCAAAAAGCATTTAAACCGGTTCCGTCTACTGGTAAACCTGATCCAGCCCTTGTTGAGGCGTTTTTAAAAGAATATCCCGAAGCGCGTAAGTCTATTGAGCAAAAGGCCAAAATGCCATTAACCGGTAGTTTTAGCGGTGCAGAATTTTATGTCGTAAATGCCTTTATATTGCGGGCAGCCAATGGACAAGAACAGCCAGTCCGTTGGTCTATGCGTCCTCATTCAAAATTTATTAGTCTGACCAAAGAACAACGTGATCAAGCTGATCATGATTTCTTATTTAAAGACATCAAAAAACGTTTGGCTGAAGGGCCGCTCTATTGGGACTTGATTTTGCAACTTGCCGAGCCGGGAGACCCAGTGAATGACCCATCTCAGCCTTGGCCAAAAGACCGTAAAGAAGTTATAGCCGGAACATTAGAAGTCAAAAATGTAACTGATCAGGTAAATGGCGCTTGTCGTGATATTAACTTTGACCCAACTTTGGTGCCACCCGGAATTGAGTTATCAGATGACCCAGTACTCGCAGCACGAGCGGCGATCTATTCACAGTCTTATAATGCTCGATTACGTGAAATTGGATTTGGCAAAGCAACGGATGCCGTGGGCAAATAGGAGAGATGAACAATGCAAAATAAATCTAACGATAATGCTCCACGTCATTTTAATTTGACTGCTCGAATACTGCATTGGCTTATGGCGGCAGCAATTCTGGCTATGCTATTTATTGGAGTAGGAATGACCACCTCAATGACTTGGCGTCCGTGGTTAATTGATATTCACCGTCCTTTAGGAATCGCAATCTTACTATTGGTCATCATAAGATTAATAAATCGACTCTGTTATCCAATTCCACCTTTGCCGCCGACTGTACCGCGCTGGCAGGCGTTTCTTGCCCATGCATCACATTGGCTACTTTATATTTTGATGTTTAGTTTGCCATTGCTCGGATGGGCGACGCTATCGGCAGGTAACTGGCCTGTCACTTTATTTCCGGGTTGGGACCTTCCACCTATAGCACCAACCAACTCGACACTTTACGCTTGGTTCCGTACATTACATGGAATTTTGGCTTGGCTATTATTTGCTGTCGTCATTGGTCATTTATCTGCTGCATTATTACATGCATGGATTTATCGCGATGGCGTATTTTCGAGTATGGCTTTGGGGTCTTCTTCTAAAAAAGAGAATATCGATTAGTTTGCTTGAAAGTTTTCGATTGAATGATGAGTTAATGGTGAGGTTTTTATAGGGTTTATTTAAAACATATAAATAAGCTCGCTGATATAACAACTTAAAATAGAATTGATTTCTCAAGTTGAGAAATCAATTCAGCTATTTAGATTCCTTCAACAAAACTCACCATGACATCACAGCAGCCTTGGCGTTTACTTTTGGCAAGCTGATACTCAGGTGAAAAATAACATTCACGTGCAGTTTCCATATCTGGAAACTCAATGACCACATGACGTTCAAACTCTTGTCCTTCTAAGACTTCTGAGGCACCGCCACGCGCAAGAAACTTGGCGCCGTACTTTTGAAAAGCTTGCGGAGCAGTGGTCATATATTGTTTATATTGTTCCATATCATGAATGGTGACATGAGCAATCCAGTACGCAGACATATCGTATTTCCCTATAACTTATTCAATAAAGGTTTATTTACCTTTTCCTAAAACTTGTGATTTCAGGCATCTAAAATATTTTTTGCGACAGCAGCAGCTTCGGCAATATGTTCAGCAACCGCTTGTTTTGCCTTTTCAGGGTCTTTGTGAAGATAGATGGCCTCACACATATTTTTAATACGTTGATAACCTGAAATTTCACGCTTTGTCGATTTCATGGTCATGGCACGAAGACGGCTAATTCGACCGTTTAAACGTTGAACCACTTCCCAAGCAATATGATGGTTTGCTGTAGTAAAAATAGTTTCATAAAGCCGGGTAGAGGTCGCAATAATGAGATTGATGTCATCGGCGGCAAACGCAGCTTTAAGATCTTCTAATAGAAGTTTTAATTTTTCAGCAGTTTTTTCATCTAGATTTTTAGTGCAGTCGACCACGGCACTTTGCTCTAACAAAAGACGAATTTCATAAATTTGTGAAGCGATGTCCCAGTTAAGTAGCGAAACGATAGGGCCTTTATTTGGCAAAATCTCGACTAAACCTTCTGCTTCTAAATAGCGGATGACTTCGCGAACGACAGAACGGCTCACGCCAAGTTCTTCACATAACGTTCTTTCAACCAATCTTTTTCCTGAAGGGAAATAGCCCGTAATAATGGCATTACGCACTTTATCTAAACACAGCTCTCGTAAAGTTACGGGCGGGTTTTCAATTTTAAGATTCATAAATAATTAAATTTTCCTGTTTTTTAACATGTTGAGTTTCATTACATGTTTTTCAATAAAAATTAGCATAGCAAACTCTTGCTTTTTTTTCAGTATGTATTATGGTATACCATAATACGAATGACAAGATAATTTACTTGCAAGGAAGAGCAATGGAACTCATACGTAAAACTGTGCTTCATGTAGAAACCACTTATGTAGATGGCGGCAAAGAAGCAGCCAAGCCTTTAAAAATGGTGGCAGCAGCAGCGGTGATTAAAAATCCGTGGGCAGGGCAAGGTTATGTAGAAAACCTAACACCGGAAATTCGTCGTATTGCGCCAATCTTAAGCGAGCATTTAACCAAGCTCATTCTTGATGAAGTCGGTTCGGGCGAGGCTGTTGAAGCTTTTGGTAAAAGTGCAGTGGTTGGCTTAAATGGTGAACTTGAGCATGCATCAGCTTTAATTCATACCTTACATTTTGGTAATACTTACCGTAGCGCTGTCGGTGCGAAATCTTATTTGGCATTTAACAATACCCGTGGCCCAGCAAATGCGCCGATTTTAATTCCAATGATGGATAAAAATGACGAAGGCCGCCGTTCTCATTACTTAACATTGCAATTTGCAATTCCAGATGCACCTGCTGCCGATGAGCTGGTTGTTGTGATTGGTGCAGCAACAGGTGGTCGACCACATCATCGTATTGGTGATCGTTATAAAGATTTGGAAGAGTTAGGTCATGATGTCAAAAACCCTGCAGCTGTCAAATAATCGTATTGCTCACTATTTTGAGCAAGGCGAAGGAGAGCCTCTGGTTCTGATCCATGGAGTGGGAATGCAAGCTGCGGCATGGTATCCACAAATTGAATATTTTTCTAAACATTATCATGTGATTTCAGTAGATATGCCGGGACATGGTCAAAGCACCAAATTACCGGCAGAAGCCAAATTACAAGATTTTGTTGAATGGACCATCGAATTTATTACAGCCTTAAATTTAGGCCCGGTAAATTTAGCAGGGCATTCAATGGGCTCGCTAATTACCACAGGCGTCAGTGTTACCCGTCCTGATTTAGTTAAACGGATGGCTGTACTCAATGGTGTGTATAAACGGACACCACAGGCACGTCATGCAGTCATCCAAAGAGCTGAAGAGTTAAAAACAGGCCGTATTGATGTTGAAACTCCGCTACAACGCTGGTTTGGTGAAAGTGAAGTCGAGCGTATAGCTGCTGCCAAAGTAAAAACTTGGCTCGAAAATGTCGACTTGTCTGGTTATACCACTGCGTATTCTGCGTTTGCACAAGGCGATGAAACCTATGCAGATGACTGGTCAAAGATCACTTGTCCTGCTTTAGTGTTGACCGGTACGGATGATCCGAACTCAACTGCAGAAATGGCATTACAGATGGCAAAACAGGCAAAGCATGGCACTGCAATTGTCATTGAAAATGAACGTCACATGGTGAACTTAACTGCACCTGACAAAGTGAATAATGCAATGCAAGCGTGGTTGGAAACCAGCGTTTAATTTGCCACACATTGCTGAAGGAATATAACAATGAGTGAAATGGATACGATTAATAAAATGCGTGAACTACGTGATGCCTTCGGGTCATTTATGACGGGCGTTACGGTGGTCACAACCTGTAAAGAAGATGGAACGCCACTTGGCTTTACAGCGAACTCTTTTGCTTCGGTGTCTTTGGACCCAGCTTTACTTCTAGTGAGTATTGCCAAGACATCAAGCAATTATCATAACTTTGCAAATGCCACACATTTTGCAATCAATATTTTGGCAGAAGAGCAAAAGGATGTTTCAAATACCTTTGCTCGTCCAAGCGAAGATCGTTTTGCAAATATTTCATGGTCAAAAAGCGCTTGCCAGAACCCGCTGATCGATCATGTCAGTGCATGGTTTGACTGTACAACCTACCAAGTTGTCGATGCAGGTGACCATGCCATTTTAATTGGTAAAGTTGAAGATTTTGCTTCGACCGGTTTTGCAGGGCTTGGTTATTATCGTGGTGGATATTTCACACCAGCCAAACTTTCTGCCGAGGTGATCTCTGGCCCTAAAGTGGTGATGAGTGCCATTATCGGACATGAAAATACCATTTTACTTGAAGAAACTGCCGATCATAAATGGACTATTCCGCATGTCATGGTCGATAAAGACGGTGCCGATAAAGCACTTGAGAAAATCTTTGCACAATATCAGCCAGATGCTTCTGCCAACTTCATTTACTCTGTATATGAGAACGTTGAAAACCAGCAGCAATATATTTCATTTTTATGCAACACACCCGTAGCTCAAGCCACTAAAGGTCAGTTTGTCGATTTAAATGATCTTGAGAAACTTGAGTTTATAGACAGTGCTTTAGAAAGTATGCTGATGCGCTATCGCAAAGAAAACCATTTGAAAACTTATGGTGTTTATTACGGAAATCAGACAACAGGTACAGTTCGTCAAATCGTTAAAGAGGAAGTTTAATCATGCGTTTTTCATTATTTGTGCATATGGAACGTGTTTCTGATCAGCAAACCCAGAAGCAGCTTTATGATGAAATGATTGAGCTTTGTCAAATTGCAGACCGTGGCGGTATGCATGCGGTTTGGACTGGCGAACACCATGCCATGAACTTTACCATTGCACCGAACCCATTTCTAAATCTAGTCGATTTAGCGAATAAAACCAAAAATGTTCGTTTAGGTACAGGTACGGTGGTAGCGCCATTCTGGCATCCGATTAAACTTGCAGGCGAAGCTGCAATGACCGACATTATTACCAATGGCCGTTTAGATATTGGTATTGCTCGTGGTGCTTATTCGTTTGAATATGAACGTATGGTTCCGGGCATGGATGCATGGAGTGCAGGTCAGCGTTTACGTGAAATGATTCCCGCAATTAAAAACCTTTGGAAAGGCGATTATGAGCATAACGGTGAATTTTGGCAGTTTCCAAAAACCACCTCAGCACCTCAACCGCTTCAACAACCGCATCCACCAATTTGGGTTGCTGCCCGTGATCCAAATAGCCACGAATTTGCTGTGCAAAATGGCTGTAATGTACAGGTAACGCCGTTACATTTAGGTGATGAAGAAGTTGAAAAACTCATGGGACATTTCAATGCAGCTTGTGAAAAGTTCAGTGATGTACCGCGTCCGGAAATTATGTTGCTCCGCCATACCTATGTGGCAGATAGTGAAGAAGATGCTCAACTGGCAGCAGATGAAATCAATACCTTCTATAACTACTTCGGCGCTTGGTTTAAAAATGAGCGTGAAATTAAACAAGGTTTAATTGCGCCTTTAAGCCCTGAAGAAATTGCTGCACATCCTTTTTATACACCTGAGGCGATGCGCAAAAATAACGTGATTGGGCAAGCCCAAGAAGTCATTGATCGCTTAAAAGCCTATGAAGCGATGGGCTATAACGAATATTCTTTCTGGATTGATACGGGCATGAGCTTTGAACGTAAAAAAGCCTCATTAGAACGTATGATCAATGAAGTTATGCCGGCATTTGCATAGAGGCGAATATCATGACAGCAGATTTTCAGCTTTATATTAATGGTCAGTTTGAATCTGGTGCAGCGACGTTTGAAAGTATTAATCCTGCAACAGGTGAAGTCTGGGCACACATGCCGGAAGCTCGAACCGATGAAGTCAACCGAGCAGTTCAAGCGGCATCTCAGGCATTAAAAGCACCGGAGTGGGCAGGTTTAACGGCCTCCCAGCGTGGTAAATTGCTCTATAAGTTGGCTGATTTAATTGAAAAAGCTGCACCGCAACTTGCCCAAATTGAAACCAGTGATACGGGCAAAATTATTCGTGAAACATCGAGCCAGATTGCCTATGTCGCTGAATATTATCGCTACTATGCAGGTATTGCCGACAAATTAGAGGGCAGTTTTCTACCAATTGATAAGGCAGACATGCAAGCATGGATTGTTCGTGAACCAGTAGGTGTGGTTGCTGCAATTGTTCCTTGGAACAGTCAGTTATTTCTATCGGCAGTGAAGGTAGGGCCTGCTTTAGCGGCAGGTTGTACCGTCGTGCTAAAAGCTTCTGAAGACGGCCCTGGACCATTGTTAGCCTTTGCCAAATTAGTCCATGAAGCGGGTTTCCCGGCAGGAGTGGTCAATGTGATTACCGGTTTCGGGCCTGAATGTGGCGCCGTGCTGAGTAGTCATCCTGATGTTGCACATGTTGCGTTTACAGGTGGTCCAGAAACGGCAAGGCACATTGTGCGTAACTCGGCTGAAAATCTTGCAAAAGTTTCACTCGAATTAGGTGGCAAATCACCATTTATTGTATTTGCTGATGCAGATATTCAAAGTGCGGTAAATGCTCAGGTCGCTGCTATTTTTGCTGCTACTGGGCAAAGTTGTGTAGCAGGTTCACGCTTACTGGTTGAAGAAAGCATTAAAGATGAATTTGTTCAGCGTTTGGTTGAGCGTGTACAAACCATAAAAATTGGTTTACCTCATGAGATGGCCACCGAGTTTGGGCCGCTTTGTACCTTACGCCAACGCCAAAAAATTGAGCAAGTCGTTGCAAGTTCAATCCAGCAAGGTGCAAAACTGCTTACCGGTGGTAAAAGCCTTGAGCGAGCAGGTTATTACTATCCACCAACCATTTTAGATTGCACCGACGCACCTCAAGCAGATTGCATTACCACTGAACTATTTGGTCCGGTGTTATCTGTAGATAGTTTCAAAGATGAAGCGGAAGCTGTGCAAAAAGCCAATAGTACGCCTTACGGGTTGGCAGCAGGCGTTTTTACCACCAATTTAAGCCGTGCTCACCGCATGACGAAAGTGATTGGGTCGGGAATTGTTTGGCTAAATACTTACCGTGCTGTTTCTCCACTTGCACCTTTTGGTGGACATGGGCTTTCGGGGCATGGTCGGGAAGGTGGTGCAAATGCTGTTTTAGATTACACCACCACAAAAACAGTTTGGTTACGTACCTCAGATGAGCCAATTGATGACCCATTTGTCATGAGATAAGTCATGACTTGAGGTATGAAAATATAACGGGATTTTAATTTCAAGGATGAAAAAATGAATCAGTCAAACTTATCAATCGCCTAAAGCTTTAAATAGTTGAAAACGTAAAACTAGATGTATCGATGCTTAATCAAGTATTGATTGGACTGGCTTTACCTTTTTCTTGGCTAAAACAACACAAACAGAGAAATAAGCTGTTTGTAAAAGGAATTAAAAAGATGAGGCCGAGTCATATTGAAATGACTTTGGCTGGGCAGATTTTTTGATGTTGAGGAAATGAATTCCTCAAAGAGAGATTAAGGATATGAGCCAAAACGAAAATAGCAATAATGCTTTCGCCATCGAAAGTCATTCCATTGATTATGTTGCTCCCTCTGAACGTAATGGGAAAGTTCGCGATCTATTCACATTATGGTTTTGTACCAATATTGCACCGCTCGCCGTCATTACGGGTGCAATGTCAATTTTAACCTTTAACCTCAATATTGTAAGTGCATTGCTTGCGATCTGCTGCGGACATTTTTTTGGTGCAGCGATTTTAGCTTTAACCTCTGCACAAGGCCCGCAGGTCGGCATTCCTCAAATGATTCAGAGCCGTGCGCAGTTCGGGCGTTATGGGGCATTGCTGGTTGTACTGTTTACTACCCTCATTTATTTAGGTTTTTTCATCTCTAACATTATTTTGTCAGGCAAAACCCTTCATACCGTTGTTCCTGCTATTCCTGTGCCGACTGCGACCGTGATTGGTGCAATTGCAGCAACCACAATAGGCGTGATTGGTTATCACTTTATTCATAAGTTCAATAAAATTGGAACTTGGTTTATGGGTGGTTCGTTGCTCATTGGCCTCATGATTATGGTGCCGCATATTAATGCAGATGTACTTGCCAAAGGCTCTTTCAATATGAAAGGCTGGTTTGCCATGTTTGGTTTGTGTGCGGTATGGCAAATTAGTTTCTCGCCTTATACCTCAGACTATTCACGATATTTACCGAAGTCGATTGGTATTTATAAGCCATTTATCTTTACCTATTTAGGCGCATCGTTAGGAACCATTTTTGCGATGGCATTTGGTACGATCGCGGTTAGTATTGGCTCAACCACAGATGCCATGGAAGCGGTAAAGTCAGGCACTGGGTTGTTCGGCTATGTCCTTATGATTTTGTTCTTATGCAATATCATTGGTCATAATGCCATGAACCTCTACGGTGCGGTTCTTTCTTGTATTACCTCTATTCAGACTTTTGCAGGGCAGTGGATGCCAAGCCGAAATATCCGAGTCGTGTTATCAATCATTGTGTTAGTTTTAGCGACTTTAACGGCGCTTTGGGCATCAAGTAACTTTATTAGTTTTTTCTTGAATGTGATTTTTGCCTTGTTATTTATTTTGGTGCCGTGGGTATCTATTAATTTATTAGATTTCTATGTCGTGAATAAAAAGTCTTATGACATTCAATCGATCTTTGCACGTGATGGTGGTATTTACGGCAAATTTAATGCAAAAGCGCTTACGGCTTATTTCATTGGGATTGCGGTACAAATTCCGTTCTTAAAAAATGCTTTCTTCACAGGTGCATTGGCCGATGTAATTCCCGATGCGGATATTTCATGGGTGATTGGATTGGTGGTGAGTCAGGTGGTGTATTACATCTTTAATCTAGGAAAGATTAAATGTTCTGCACCTGCATTAAACGCAAAATTACCTCAATAAGCATTGTAGTGAAAGGAATCCCACAATGAAAAAAAGCTATTTACAAGCAGCTTTAAGCACAGCATTGATGGCTGTAATCTATCCGAGTTACGCAGGTGTAAGTTTTGGAAATAGCGATGGTGAATACGGCAAGCTCACCGTATCAGGCTATGTTCGCGCTAACTATCAAGATAAACACTATGGAGAGTCTGCTTCTGATCAAAAAATTCGTTTTGATGCTGCGCAGTTAAAACTGGACTACGAGCGTGGACCGTTATTTGGTCATGCGGAATATCGTTGTTATCAATATGACCATCTATGTGATTTTTCTACCTTAATTGATGGTTATGTAGGGTACAAATTAAATAAAACAGATCAAGTGGTGGCAGGTGTTCAGCCGATTCCATTTGGACCGGGACGTTTTTGGGGCAATAGCCTATATGGAAGTATGAGCACAACCGCAGGTTTAGAAGACGTTCATAATCTTGGTTTGAATTATCATTTTGAATTGCCGACAGCAACCAAGTTTGATGTGGGGTATTTTGCGGTAGATGGTGGAAGTTACACAGGCTCTACCCAAGATTCAGGTCGCTACACTGCAAACTATGTGAGTTCAGACGTTCCGAATAAAACCGATTTGCAAGAAAAGAACATGTGGGTAGGCCGAGTGACTCAAGATATAAATCTTGGAATTAATGGTTTAACCACACAACTCGGTGGCTCCTATTGGACATCCGATATTGAAAATAAAGCCACTTCGAGTGATGGGCGCCGTCATGCATGGGCACTTTTTGGCAAAGCCAATTATGGCAATTTAAATGTGACCCTTACTGGCGGTAAAAATGATGTAACTAATCAGGACCAGCTTAATCCTAATCAGTCGCTCATGGGCTCTTACGACAGTGAATATTATGTAGCTAACAAAGGAACATTCTATACAGCAGATGTTGGTTATTCTTTCAAAAATGTTAAGCAAATCGGAAACATTACGCCGTACTTTATGTACAGCCATTACGATAAAGATCAGGACAGTATGAAAGATTCGATTCGTAATATTATTGGTGTGTCTATTGACCATAAACAGCTATCTTTGGTGGCTGAATACATCATGAGTAAAAATGATCCATTCATTGGTGGGACTCAAGATTCATTGGCACAAGGGGATGATAACCAGTGGAATAAGTTGCTTAACTTAACGCTGTTTTATTATTTCTAAAGACACTTAAGCATTCGGGCATACCGAAAATTTTTTTAAATTAATTTTTGGTATGCCATAATACAAAGTTGATGGTGAGCAATTTAATTTATATATCGCTCAACTATCAATGCAGAAGATCTCAACAGGATAATGATCATGCAGCTTAATGAACTCGCTTTATTTCGTCAGCAAGCTTTTGTTGCTGGAAAGTGGTGCGATGCAGACCATCAACAAACATCCGAAATTTTAAATCCGGCGACATTAGAGATTATTGGTACTGTCCCGAATATGGGCAAAGCTGAAGCTGAACGTGCCATTGAAGCAGCAAAAGAAGCTTGGCCGCTATGGAAAAATAAAACAGCAAAAGATCGATCAATTATTTTAAAAAAATGGTTCGATTTAATCATTTCAAATGCAGATGACTTGGCTTTTATTTTAACGAGTGAGCAAGGAAAGCCTTTAGCTGAAGCCAAGGGTGAAATTTTATATGCTGCCAGTTTTATTGAATGGTTTGCTGAAGAAGCAAAACGAATATATGGCGATATTATTCCAAGCCCATATCCCGATGCTCGTATTGTCGTAAATAAACAGCCTATTGGCGTCGTTGCAGCTATTACGCCGTGGAATTTTCCCGCTGCCATGATTACGCGTAAGGTTGCTCCAGCCTTGGCGGCAGGTTGTCCTTGTATTGTAAAACCGGCACCTGAAACACCTTTTACTGCTTTGGCTTTAGTGGACTTAGCTGTGCAAGCGGGTGTGCCTGCTGAAATCTTTAGTGTGATTACAGGCGATGCAGTTCATATTGGTGATGCGATTTTTGAAAGTGATGTTGTACGCAAGTTTACTTTTACGGGTTCAACACCAGTTGGCAAAATGTTGCTTGAGCGTTCAGCAAAAACCTTAAAAAAAGTTTCATTAGAGTTGGGTGGTAATGCGCCATTTATTGTATTTGATGATGCCGATTTAGATGCAGCAATTGAGGGAGCGCTCATTGCTAAATTTAGAAATGCAGGGCAAACCTGTGTCTGCGTCAATCGATTCTTAGTACAGGCAGGTATTTATGAAAAATTTATTGCTGCCCTAAGCCAAAAAATCCAAAACTTTAATATTGGTAATGGATTAGAAGCAGGGCATGACATTGGGCCATTAATTAATGCCAATGCGGTGAAAAAAGTTGAAGCTCATATTCAAGATGCATTAGATAAAAATGGTCGTCTTGTGGTTGGTGGTAAGAAGCATAAAGCGGGTGAATTGTTTTTTGAACCGACACTGATTGCAGATGTTACCGCTGATATGGATGTGGCAACTCAAGAAACGTTTGGTCCACTGGCAGCTATATTTAAATTTGAAACCGAGCAACAAGCCGTTGAAATGGCAAATGCAACTGAATTTGGTTTAGCTGCATATTGTTATACCAAAGATTTAGGCCGTGCTTGGCGAATGAGTGAACAGCTTGAATATGGCATGGTCGGAATTAATAAAGGCCTTATTTCAAATGAAGTTGCACCGTTTGGTGGAATTAAACAGTCTGGTTTAGGGCGTGAAGGTTCTAAATACGGTATTGAAGATTATCTGGAAATTAAATACACCTTGTTTGGAGGATTGAATATATGAGTAATGAAAAATTTGAAAAGGGTTTAGCAATCCGCAAACAAGTTCTTGGTGAAGAATATGTAAATAATTCAATCAACAATGCCGATGAGTTTAATCTTCCTCTTCAAGAATTAGTCACTGAATATTGCTGGGGAGCTGTTTGGGGGCGTGAAGAATTAAGTAAGCCTGAGCGCAGTTTAATTAACTTGGCAATGATCTCAGCTTTAAATCGTCCGCATGAATTAAAACTACATGTTAAAGGTGCACTTCGAAATGGTGTACCTAAAGAGAAAATTCGTGAAGTGCTTTTGCAGGTTGCAATTTACTGTGGCGTCCCTGCTGCTGTAGATAGCTTTCGAATTGCTAAAGAGGCAATTAAAGAGTTTGAATCTGAGCAATAAACGTTGCCTTTGAATAATTAAAAAAAGCCTTGTTCAAGTGGACGAGGCTTTTTTTATTTTAAGCTTATTTGTTCAGTTCAGAGGGTAAATGCTGCGCCAAATAATCAATTGCAAGACGGGTTTTGAGTGGCATAAAAGGCAGTGTAGGCCATACCAAATGAATCGGAAAAGCAGTGCTCGACATGGCGTCTAACACTTGTACCAGCTTACCGTCCTGTAATTCATTTTGAATGAGCCAGTCGGGTAGCCAAGCGATACCAGCTCCAGCAAGCGCTGCATTTTTAATAGCTTGTAGATCATTTAAAAGAAGTTTTGCTTTCGGTTTAATAAATAAAGGCTCGTCATTTTCCTTTTTAAGTCGCCATTTCTGCATTTGACCAAAATGCGGATCGGCAATCGTGGCGTGCTGGTCTAAGTCCTCAATATGTTCTAGGGGACCTGCTTTATTTAAATAGTCAGGTGAGGCACAAAGTAGCATTCGATGCTCACCAATCGGTTTGGCAACGAGCTGAGTGGTGTCAGGCAATACCCCGATTCTTATACATAAATCAAAACCTTCTTCGATCAAGTCTACATTTCGGTCATTAAATGAAATTTCTAACTGTAAGTCCGCATGTTGATGAGCAAATTTAACCATGAGCGGGGCAGCAAAGAGTTGTCCAAAAAGTACAGGCACAGATATTCTTAATCGACCTGTTGCGTTAATTTTCCTTTGGTCTAATAAAGCTGCTGCATTTTGTATTTCACTTAATGCTCGACGGCTATGTTCATAAAACAAAGCGCCTTCGTCAGTCATACTGAGTGAACGTGTTGTTCTTTTAAATAGAACTACACCAAGCTGTTCTTCAAGCCGAGCAATATTTTTACTTATGGCTGAACGAGTTAAATGCAATTGCTCGGCAGCTTTTACAAAGCTTCCAGCTTCGACCACCGTCACAAATATAGAAATTGCACTTAGCTCATGTTGCATGATTGTTGCCTAAAAGGAACCAATGATAAGAAATAATATCACCACTGTTGAATTTATTGTGGGGTTAATATGGCTTCATCAAAAACGTGGAGACAGTCATGGCTAAAATATTGGTATTAAAATCCAGTATTATGGGTGAGGGTTCACAAACCAATCGTCTAATTGATGTCATGCTTGAATATCGAAAAGACCAAGGTTTGCAAGATGACATTACCATACGCAATTTAGCTGAAATGAACTTGCCTGTATTAGATCTAGAAATTTTTCAAGCGCTTCGTGGGGCTGAAAATGTAAATCAAGACATTCAACGAATTGTTACTTTGTCGGACGAATTAATTGCTGAATTAAAAAGCGCTGATTTATTGGTCATTGGCGCACCCATGTACAACTTAAATGTCCCGACTCAACTTAAAAACTGGTTTGATTTGGTGGCACGAGCAAGACAAACATTCCGCTACACCGAAACTTATCCTCAAGGTTTGGTTGAAGGGGTAAAAGCGGTGGTGGTAAGTAGTCGGGGTGGTATTCATGTCGGCCAAGAAACTGAGGCAGTCACGCCTTATCTCAAAGCAGTGTTAGGGCTAATGGGCATTCATGACGTCGATTTTATCTATGCAGAAGGCTTAGACATGCAGGCCTATCGCAGCAACGCTTTAGATTTGGCAAGCCAGCAAGTGAAAGAATTCGCCATTTAAAATTATGAACTGAAACTCTTTACCTCTAATTGATGACGAGAGTTTCTAAGTCTATTTAAATTACATTTCTAAGTTCATTTGCCGTGTTACGTAGCAATGGCAAAATTTGCTGAACCAAATAATCTTCTTGTACACGGTTGGTTTGAGACATGCAGTTAAGTGCTGCCACTGCTTGACCTTGTGCATTAAAAACGGGCACGGCAATCGCAATTACACCAAGTTCATGTTCTTCTTTAGAAAGACAATAATCCGATAACGAAATACCCTTAAGCACTTCAAAAAACTTTGACTCATCTACTATGGTAAAAGGCGTTAAGCGTTTTAAACCGTAATTTTTTACCCACGTATGTTGGGCTTCTTCAGATAGTGCTGCCAGCAATACTTTACCCGTGGAAGTGGCATGGGCAGGGAGACGGTTTCCTAAATGCATGCCATACGGGCTAACGCGTAAATTATCTTGTTGTGGTAAATAACTACGGGCAATCGGCACCACTTCGTTATCGTCTAACACCACAATCGAAAAAGTCAGCGACGTCTGCGCGCACAAAAGATTTAAAAATGATTGAGCAACTTTAGGCAGGTGGGCAGAGCTTAGATAAGAACTCGAAAAGCGCAGCACGCGATGAGTGAGCCAAAAGTAATGTTCATCGGTTTCTAAATAGCCTAAGTATTTTAAAGTTTTTAGGTAACGCCTTGCCGCTGTACGACTAATACCTGTTCGTTCTGCCACTTGAGTGACATTAAGCCGTTGGCGATCTGTTCCAAAAGCTTCCAATAAAGCCAAGCCTTTTGCTAATCCTGCAATGTAGTCATCTTGACGAATTTTCTCATGCGAGTTTGGGTGCTCTAGAAAAGCATCGAGAGAAGGCATCCTTTCATTCCTGTTATTTTGGTTGTTTCTGTCCGCTATTCGGACAAACTAAATGATAAACGGTTATTTTCGTCTTGGATACATAGTGAACAAAACTTAAAGCCAGTAATTTAAAAGTCAGGATGAAACAAGGATGAAGTTATGGATATTTTAAAGACACAGGTTGCAATTATTGGTTCTGGACCAGCAGGGTTATTGCTTGGGCAACTTCTATATAAAGCTGGCATCGATCATATTATTGTTGAGCAACGTAGTGCTGAATATGTGGCTTCACGGATTCGCGCAGGAATTTTAGAGCAAGTTTCGGTCGATTTACTTAAACAAGCAGGCGTTGACCAAAACTTAAAAGAAAAAGGATTACCGCATTCGGGCATCGAAATCTTAACCAATGGTGAAAAGCATCGGGTTGATTTGGCAGCACTTACAGGTGGTAAACAAGTGACTGTATATGGCCAGACCGAAGTCACCAAAGATTTAATGACTGCGCGTGAAGCAGCACAGCTCACTTCATATTATGAAGCTCAAAATGTACAAGTAAAAGATTTCTACACTGCACCAAAAGTTGAGTTCGAGTACCAAGGTAAAGCCTTTCAAATTCAGTGTGACTTTATAGCAGGGTGTGATGGCTACCACGGTGTCTGCCGTGCCAGCGTGCCAGAAGACAAAATTAAAACCTTTGAAAAAGTTTATCCGTTTGGTTGGTTAGGGGTGTTGGCCGATGTGCCACCTGTAGCCGATGAACTCATTTACGTACAGTCTGAACGTGGATTTGCTTTATGTAGTATGCGTTCAGAAACACGTAGCCGTTATTATTTACAAGTCCCTTTAACAGATCACGTCGAAGACTGGTCGGATGAAAAGTTCTGGGATGAGTTAAAAAACCGCCTAGATCCTGAAAGCCGCGAAAAGCTAGTGACAGGACCTTCTATTGAGAAAAGTATCGCGCCGTTACGTAGCTTTGTGACAGAACCAATGCGCTTTGGAAAACTATTTTTAGCAGGTGATGCTGCGCATATTGTTCCACCGACTGGAGCAAAAGGTTTAAATCTCGCTGCGTCTGATATTGCTTATTTATCAAGCGCACTCATTGAATATTACGCCGAAGGTTCCGAGCAAGGGATAAATGAATACTCTGAAAAATGCCTACAACGCGTATGGAAAGCAGAGCGTTTTTCTTGGTGGATGACTCATTTATTGCATCGTTTTGAAACTGAAAGTGAGTTTGACCATAAGATTAAACAAGCCGAGTTGAGTTATGTACTTGGCTCGATTGCAGGTAAAACAACCTTAGCTGAAAACTATGTCGGATTGCCTTATGAAATTAAGCAAATTGATAGTTTTAAGCACGCAAGCTAAAGACTAAGTAAAAATAAAAAGGGCATGAAAATGCTCTTTTTTATAGAAAAATTTAAGTGGGCCGTACTAGCTTAAGAGATTGTTTTGCTTAAAAGATCAGCATTAATAAAAGCTTTTGTCATATTTTTTCAGTATATTGCTATTAATTTCTTTATTTATAAATTCTAAGTTTGTATGGAACAGGACCAAGCACGCATACCTAAATATATTCCTATTCGCGATGCAATTGCCCATGATATTGAATCTGGCGTATTAGAAGCCCACGCAAAACTCCCTTCGGAAAGAGTACTTTCTGAACAATTCCAAACCACACGAGTGGCTGCACGTGAAGCTTTACTGGCTTTGGAAACTGATGGCCTGATTTATCGTTTAGACCGCCGTGGTTGGTATGTTCGTTCTCCTCGTATTATTTATCACCCACAATCGACTAAAAACTTTAATCAGTTTGTGATTGAACAAGGCTATGAACCTTCTACAGAAGTGATTTCGAGTGAGCTGACTCAGGCCACTTCCTGGGATGCCAAGCATTTAAAAGTTGAAAAAGGGCATCCGATTTATTCAGTTTGGCGACGTCGTTGTATTAATGGTCGACCTGTTTTGGTTGAACATTTACGTGTGAATGCCGAGTTTTTTCCCGAGTTTTTAACTCATGATCTCAAGCAATCCATTACTTTACTGATGGCAAATCAATATAACTGCCATATCACCAGAGCTGATATTAATCTGTATCCAACAGCTTTATCGGAACAGCAGGCCAAAGCACTGCATGTGAATGTTGGCGCGCTTGGTTTATATATTTGTCGTAGCAACAGAAATGAAGAAGGTGTGATTACCGATGTTGACCAAGAATATTGGCTACATGATGTTTTGGATTTACATTTCGAAGCGCGAGCATAAAAATGCAATCTGGTTTAAACCAGATTAATTAAACTGTCATATAAAGCTGTTGAAATACCATCATCAAATAATTGCATTCGATGGTTTGCAGATGAAACAGTATGTTCAACAGACAATTAAACTCGGTACTGCATCAGTTTTAGGTGTAGTAGTTGCTATTCAAATGGGATGTTCATCAGCAACATCAAAACAATCAGAAGAAATTACAGTCTATACGGCAGTGGAAGCCGACCAACTTAAGCAATACCAAGAAGAATTACACAAAGCCTATCCTGAACTCAAAGTAAAATGGGTACGTGATTCAACTGGTGTAATCACCGCTAAACTTTTGGCAGAGCAGAAAAACCCACAAGCGGATGTGGTTTTTGGTGTGGCTTTAACCAGTTTGCTGGTCATGGAAAAAAAAGACATGCTCGAGCCTTTTAAACCTGAAGGCGTGCAAAATCTAAAATCGGAATTTGTAAGTCAAAAATCTGTACCAACGTGGACGGGTATGGATGCATGGGAATCTGCAATCTGTGTCAATAAAGTCGAATTAGAAAAACGTAAGTTACCGATTCCAAAAACTTGGAAAGATTTAACCAACCCAATTTATAAAAACCTGATTGTGATGCCAAATCCGGCTTCGAGTGGCACAGGCTATTTGGATGTCACGGCTTGGATGCAAATTTGGGGTGAAAAGCAGGCATGGGATTATATGCAGGCTTTAGATAAAAACATTTCACAATATCCTCACTCGGGTTCAAAACCTTGCAAGATGGCAGCACAGGGCGAAATCCCAATTGGTGTTTCTTTCGGCTATCCGGCATTTAAGTTAAAAGCAGAAGGTGCACCTTTAGAAGTGGTTTATCCAACTGAAGGTTTAGGCTGGGAAATGGAAGCCTCAGCAATTGTGAAAGGAACCAAGAAATTAAGCAGCGCACAGAAATTTATAAACTGGTCGGTAAGCAAAGCGGCAAACGAAGCCTATGCCCATAACTTTTCAATGGTGGCCTATAAAGGCATTGAAAATACCACCATGGACTTCCCAAAAAACCTTCCTCAAATGCTAGTAAAAAATGATTTTTATTGGGCGGCCGAGCAGCGTGAACGTATTTTGGCTGAATGGTCAAAGCGTTTTGAAAAGTGATCTTTTGGATAAGGGCCTCATTATGCAAATACCTTCGTCATTGCAGTCATCGCTGCTAGGTCAAAATCCAAAAGGTGAGTTAGCAGGGCATTTATTGTCGACCTTAACGACCTATAAATATCCTGAACATGGCCCCTCAGTTTTAGAAGTGATGGATATTCAAAAAAAGTTCCAACACTTTCATGCCCTAGCGCATATTAATTTAGACCTGAAAGCGGGCGAGTTCGTGAGCTTTTTGGGACCTTCTGGATGCGGTAAAACCACATTGCTACGCATCATTGCGGGTCTAGAAAAACCTGATTATGGAAAGGTTATAAAAAAGGGCGCAGACATTACGTTGCTCAGTGCTGAAAAGCGTCACTGCGGCATTGTGTTTCAGAACTATGCGTTATTTCCAAACTTAAATGTAGAAGAAAATATTGCTTTTGGCTTGGACAAAAAAAGATGGGATAAATCACAGCGTAGCCAACGGATTCAACAGTTATTAGAGCTGATTGAATTACCTGATATTGCTAAAAAATATCCAAACCAATTGTCGGGCGGGCAGCAACAACGTGTTGCGCTTGCTCGGGCAATTGCGCCGAATCCAGATATTTTACTGTTGGATGAACCGTTGTCTGCTCTCGATGCACAAGTACGTCTAAACCTAAGACAAAAGATCCGTTCGATTCAAACGCAGCTTAATTTGCCAACCATTATGGTCACACATGACCAAGAAGAAGCATTAAGCATTTCTGACCGTGTTGTGGTGATGAATCATGGCGTCATTGAGCAAATTGATACACCGCACAATATTTACTACAAGCCACAAACCCAATTCGTTGCCAAGTTTATTGGTACCATGAACTTTTTAATTGCGACTTGTTCGATAGTTAATCAGCTCGAGGTTCTAGGTTTTATTCCTCTAAATTTGGAACAGCAAAAACTTAAAGCTGGGCAAAACTACAGCATTGGTTTTAGACCCGAAGCTGTCGAGTTGGTTGATGATTTTGGTAGTGATAAAGAGTCTTTGTATTTGCCAGTTAAAGTATTAAGCACTGAATTTTTAGGCGCAAAACGTCGTTTATTTTGCGCTATTCATATCGATGGAATTGAGCAGGCAAAACACCTTTTGCAAATTGAAATTGAAAATATCAAGTTCAAAACTTTGCAAGAACTGATGTTTATAAAAGTGCCTAATCAACTCATTCATGTCTTTGACGAACACGGGTACGCACTATGTTAAATGAAGCTGCTTCAGCGGTTTTAAAAACACAGCCGCGTCGAAAAACTGAATATTCATTAAGATCAAATATTGCTTTGGCTATGGTCGCAATCGCTTTGACTTTAGCGATTATTGCTCCTTTAATGATGTTGTTTGAAACTGCATTTTTTGATGAAAATCAAAATTCTGTTGGTCTTGAAAATTTTTATAACTATTTTGTAAGTCCAGCTTTACTCAGCTCTGTATTTAACTCGGTGTGGGTTGCTTGTGCTGCTACTGTCATTACAGTATTTCTTGCCAGTATTTATGCTTTTGCTCTCACCAATGTGAATATAAAAGGCAAAGGCTTCTTTAAACTGGTGGCTTTTTTACCGATTTTAGCGCCTTCACTTTTACCTTCTTTGGCACTGGTTTATTTGTTTGGTAAGCAAGGTGTGTTTAAACCTTTGCTGGGCGATATACAAATTTATGGTCCAATCGGTATTTTAATCAGTTACTGCTTTTGGCTATTTCCAGCCATTTTGATGTTGATGATGGTGTCTTTTCGCAGTGTCGATCAGCGTTTAGTTGAGGCATCTTTGTCACTCGGCAAAAATATTTGGAAGACTCATTACCATGTCACGCTACCTGCAATTCGTTATGGACTCATCAGCGCAAGTCTAGTGGCTTTTATTTATGTGTTGACCGATTTCGGAATTCCGAAAGTCATTGGCGGTTCATTTAACATGATGGCGCTTGATGTCTATAAACAGATTATTGGTCAGCAAAACATGAGCATGGGTGCGGTGATTTCCATCTTGTTATTGCTACCAGCAGTGTTTGTATTTATTTTTGATCGAATACAAAGCAAACGTCATGCACGGTTTCAAGCCTTTCAGGCTAAACCTTATGTTTCAGCATCGAATAAAAAACTTGAAGTTGTTCTGAGCCTATTTTGTGGGTTGGTTTCAGGGGCGATTTTACTGATTATCTTTACGGCAGTGCTGGCTTCATTCATTCAGTCTTGGCCTTATGATTTGTCTTTGACCTTAGCGCATTACAGTTTTGAATATGTCGATGGTGGCGGTTGGGCAGCGTACTTTAACTCGATTCGCATGGCACTCTTTAGTACTGTTTTTGGAACAACACTCATTTTTATGGTAGCGCTATTAACCGAACGTTTTAAGGCACATCCATTCATTAAAAACTATGTGCAAGCTTTGGTTTTATTACCTCTTGCTGTGCCGGGGCTGGTCTTGGGTATAGCCTATATTTTGTTTTTTAACCAGCAGAGTAATCCGTTAAATGTGCTGTATGGAACCATGACCATTTTGGTGATTTCAACCATTGTGCATTATTACACCGTGCCACATCT
>ENA-OWOG01000192-OWOG01000192.1-gut-metagenome-genome-assembly--contig:-NODE-192-length-31383-cov-18.251613_pt1 | contig 31383 bp, 30 predicted proteins | sample MGYA00248249_ERZ651793 | MGnify/ENA primary metagenome ERZ651793 (study PRJEB26908, sample SAMEA4031700) | gut metagenome | biome: gut; feature: normal infant; material: stool | place: China | collected... | reverse complement strand
GGCATCAGCGGGTCCGAAGAGGACTTACTGGAACGCAACAAGAAGATGGAGATAAAGGTGGTGCAGAACACCAGCAGTCCCATAATCAGATAGGACTGGGCGAAGCCGTATTTCTCATAGCTATAGCCAGCCAGCGGCGACAGCACCGTTGCGATAACCGAGCTGGTGCAGGCAAAGCCCACCAGATACAGCGTTGAGGAGAGACGCTTGTCGAAGTTCAGGCTGTTGTATTTAAAGATGGAGACCAGCAGCACCGGCAGCTCGACCGCGTGCAGCAGTTTAGTAATGGAGATAAGCAGCGGCCCTTCCACCAGCCCGGACGCCACCATACGCATCGCCATCACCATCCCGGCGAAGATCAGGCCATTTTTCGCGCCAATACGGTTAACCAGCCACGGCGCGCAGAACATACCGGCAGCTTCAAGGAACACCTGGAACGAGTTGAGATAGCCGTACATCTCGTTACCTTCCTGCAGGGTCGGGAACTGGGAAGAGAAGTAGACCGGGAACTGCTGATCGTAAACGCCGTAGATACAGGTGCCGATGACGAAGAATACCAGCGCCCAAAAGCGCGGCAGGGTCAGCAGACGCAGAGCGTCCTCCAGCGTCACTTTACCGCCGGATACCGCCTCCTGCATGGCGTGCGGCGCGGAAGAGACCCGCAGTCGCGCCAGTAGTATAAAAAAGACCAGTCCGGAGCAGCTGGCCACCGCGAAGTTTAAATGCGGGTTAATATTAAACAGCAAACCGGCGAAGAAGGTCGCCACCGCCCAGCCCAGCGAGCCCCACATCCGCGCTTTGCCGAATTCAAACTGGCTCTGGCGCGCGACGCGCTCGGTATAGGACTCCAGTACGCCGATACCGCCGTTGAAGGTCAGTCCGATATAGATCCCGCCGAAGATGCTGCCGAGCAACACGTTAATTTTGAGTAGATAGCCAAACAGCATATAGGCCGGGCCGGAGAGGATCAGCAGAACGGTAATGTACCAGAGCAGATTTTTACGCAGGCCGAGTTTGTCCTGAATAAAGCCGTAACACACCTGCGCGAAAAGCGCCGAGACGGAAAGCACCGAGAAGATAATCCCGGTATCCCCCGGTTTAAGGCCCACTTCCTGGTGCAGCCAGATCGAGAGCAGCGAACCTGAAGAGGACCAGGTCACGAAAAAGAAAAACAGTAACGCGCTGAGTAACGGATAGCTTTGTGAGGGGTGCGCTTTCATCATGACATTCTCATGTAGGAGTAATGCTGATATGGTAACGTTAACAAAAAACGAATCTCATGTCGTTTTGCTGAGATTCATGATGTTAATCACAAAAGTTAACGTTAACATAATGAGAGTGGGATCGCGATCAAATATTCCTCGTCTGCATCGGCATCGGGTGTACGATAGAATATCGTATGATCCTTTTACATCAGTAACTTAGTAAAACCCGTTGCCGACGGCATGGGTGGAGCACTTAATATGGCATCTCTGAAAGATGTGGCAAAGCTGGCGAATGTGTCGCTGATGACGGTCTCCCGGGCGCTAAACAGCCCGGAAAGACTCAAGCCGGAGACCCTGGCTCGGGTCCAGGCGGCTATCGAAGAGACCAACTATGTCCCCGACCTGTCGGCGAAGAAAATTCGCGGCGCCCACGCGACGCCAAACACCATCGGGGTGCTGGCGCTGGATACCGTCACCACGCCGTTCTCGGTGGAGATTACGCTCTCCATCGAAGAGACCGCGCGGGCGCACGGCTGGAACAGCTTCGTGGTCAACATGTTCTCTGACGATAGCCCGGAAACCATTGTCGACCTGCTGCTCTCCCACCGTCCGGACGGGATTATCTATACCACGATGGGCCTGCGCCAGGTGCCGCTGCCGGCCAAGCTGTTAACCCTCCCCTGCGTGCTGGCCAACTGCGAAAGCCTGCACGATCCGGTGGCCAGCTATATCCCGGACGACGAACAGGGCCAGTATACGGCGGTGCAGGCTCTGCTGGCCGCGGGCTACCGCCGTCCGCTGTGCCTGCATCTCCCGGTGAATCATCTGGCGACCGTCCGCCGCCGTCAGGGGCTGGAACGCGCCTGCCGGGAAGCGGGGATTGACCCGGATACTCTCCATCACAGCTATATGGCCTATGGTGATGAGCACTATCGCGATATTCCCGCTGTCGTGCTGGCGCATATTCAGCAACCCACGCTGCCGTTCGACTCGGTGATTTGCGGCAACGACCGCATCGCGTTTATGGTCTATCAGACGCTACTGGCGCAGGGGCTGCGCATTCCGCAGGATGTGGCTGTGGTGGGTTACGACAATATGGTGGGGATCGGCGATCTGTTTTTTCCGCCGCTCTCAACGGTACAGCTCCCGCACTATGATATTGGGCGCCTGAGCGCCCTGCACATTATTAACGGCGACAGCCATCGGGAGACGGTACGGGTTGCCAGCCCGTGGCTGCCGCGCGAGTCGTTATAGTTAATTGCCGATATTGCGCAGCTTCTCGCCGGACATCAGCTTGCGTTCAATATGCTCAAGGGTGACGTTTTTGGTTTCTGGGATCAGCCAGAACGTCACGCCGATAAAAGCGACGTTCAGCGCGGTATATAACCAGAAGGTTCCCGCCGCGCCGATCGCGTCCAGCAGCGTCAGGAAGGTCGCGCCGATAATCATGTTTGACACCCAGTTGGTGGTGGTTGAGCAGGTGATACCGAAATCGCGACACTTCAGCGGCTGAATTTCCGAACACAGGATCCACACCACCGGCGCGGCGCTCATCGCATAGCCGGCGATACACATCATGGTCATCCCCACCGACAACCAGGAGAGACCGCTGGAGGCGGTGCCGTTATCAAACTGCATCAGGCAGTAGCCCAGCACCAGCGTGCCGATGGCCATCACGCTAAAGCCGATTTTCAGCGCCGGTTTACGCCCGGCCTTATCGACGGTAAAGACGGCGATAAAGGTGGCGAACATAAAGGTCAGGCCAACCACCAGGGTCGCCACCATCTGCTGCTCGGTAGTGGTGAAGCCGGCCATTTTGAAGATGCGCGGCGCGTAGTACATGATGATATTCATCCCGGTAAACTGCTGCATCGCCTGCAACAACATACCGAGGAACACCGCCCGCCGCACGTTGCGGTTGACCTTAAACAGCGCCCAGCCCCCCTGCTTCAGCTTGAGACTTTCGCGGATCTCATTCAGCTCGTCGCGGGCTTTTTCAGACGTGTCGCGCAGCATCCGCAGCACCTCTTCCGCCTCCACGTGACGCCCTTTTTCCGCCAGCCAGCGCGGGCTATTCGGCAGGAAGATCACCAGAATAATCAGCACCAGCGCCGGCAGAGCCAGTACGCCAAGCATCGCTCGCCAGTTGCCGCTGTAGCTGAACGCGGTATCGGAGAGAAACGCCATCACGATCCCCAACGTTACCATCAGCTGATACATGCTGATCATCTTGCCGCGCACGTTTTCGCTCGCCATTTCCGACAGATACAGCGGCGCGGTATAAGAGGCAATCCCCACCGCGACCCCGAGAACGATCCTCGCCGCCAGCAACATTTCGACGCTGGCGGCAAAAGCGGAGCCCACGGAACCGGCCACGAACAGCACTGCGCCTACCATCAGGCTGTATTTGCGCCCAAGGCGAAAAGAGAGCCAGCCGTTAAATAACGCGCCGATGGCAGCCCCCAGCATCATGCTGCTCACCACCCACTCCTGCAGGCGGCTGGATAAAACAAAATGATCGGTAATAAAGGGCAGCGCCCCGGCGATTACGCCGATATCAAGGCCAAACAGCAATCCTGCCACCGCGGCGGCAACCGAGACAAACTGATTCATGCGCCGGGTATCGCGCAGCGTACGCGGCATAGTTGTAGAGTCGTGACTGATTGAGGTCATTTTTTTCCCGCCAGACGAAGTAAGACATACGATGAAACTACGGGATCGGCGGCGCAAGGTGTCAGGCGTGACAAGCCAAAGATATGGATTAAATTGCTACAGGCAATGGTTTTGTGATGGACATTCAACTTTCGAAAGAACAGAAAATAAGCATTTCAACTTCACCGACCCTTGTTAAACATAGATACTCTGCTGAGAAACAAGTAAACCATATGGACTATTTCAATTTCATCATATGGACAATTGTTATTCAGCCATAAAAAAACCCTGCCGAAGCAGGGTTCCATTTTGCGCTGATAACGCGGCAAATATTAGCGCGCCAGCCAGCCGCCATCCACCGCCACGGTGTAGCCGTTGATGTAGTCAGAAGCGCTGGAAGCCAGGAAGACCACCGGCCCCATCAGGTCGCTTGGCAGGCCCCAGCGTCCCGCCGGGATACGGTCGAGGATCTCGCTGCTGCGCTGTTCGTCGGCGCGCAGCTGCTGGGTATTGTTGGTCGCCATATAGCCCGGCGCCAGCGCATTGACGTTGATGCCGTGCTTGGCCCACTCGTTCGCCAGCAGACGGGTCACGCCCATCACCGCGCTTTTTGACGCCGTGTAGGACGGTACGCGGATCCCGCCCTGGAAAGAGAGCATCGAGGCGATATTGATAATCTTGCCGCCGGTACCCTGAGCGATAAAGTGTTTCGCCGCCGCCTGAGACATAAAGAACACGCTCTTAATATTCAGGTTCATCACGTCGTCCCAGTTTTTCTCGCTGAATTCAATCGCGTCTTCGCGACGGATCAGACCGGCATTGTTAACCAAAATATCGATATGACCGAACTCCGCTACCGCACGCTCCAGCAGTTGTGGAATGCCGTCAATCTGGCGCAGATCGGCGGTCAGGCTGAGAAAACGACGGCCCAGCGCCGTAACGCGCTCAATGGTTTCCGTCGGTTCAACAATATTGATACCCACGATATCGCAGCCGGCTTCCGCGAGGCCAACCGCCATACCCTGGCCCAGACCCGTATCACAGCCGCTGACCACGGCTACTTTGCCCTGCAGGGAAAATGCGTCGAGAATCATACTTGGTTCCTTAATCTTTCAGAGCCTGTGTAGGTACAGGCAAGGTTCTGATAGTCCAGCCTGCTGCTTGTGCAGACCCTTATGGTTTGAAGAACTCTCAGGGATTGACCCTTCTAAAAATAAAACAGAGTTCCGTTTTACTGTGAGCACATCTTATCCCCGGCTAAAGTCATTTTCAATTATTATTAAAACATCGTTTCAATTTTAAGACTGCTAAATGTTAAAAATGCAAAACAGATCACGAAGCGCCGGAGAATTGATCCGGAAATATTTATTTAATTCTTTAAAATACAGCTAGTTAAAATGAACTTTAAAAAAAGACCAGGGATCGAAAAAAATCGACAAGAAAACAAAGACCGCCGGGATACCTGCCGCACGTAAAGCAAAAAAACGCGATCTGCAGCAAGAAGTTGTTGCGAATTGCGTCCGCCATCACAAATAATGAAACGATGTTTTGATAAATTAACACCCATCTTTTAAATCTACTTCCACTGGCCGGTCAACGCAGGCGGGCGATATCTCAGGAAGGAAAAGGAGTACATCATGGCTAAAGGCATGCGGGTTAAACTGAATTATGACGTCAGCCGCGATCCGGACACCGGCGCGGAGATCACCCGTTTAACCCCACCAGAAGTGACCTGTCATCGTAACTATTTCTATCAGAAGTGTTTTTTTAACGATGGCAGCCATTTGCTGTTCGCCGGCGAGTTCGACGGTAACTGGAACTACTATCTGCTGGACCTCGCAAAAGCCGAGGCGGTGCAGCTAACGGAAGGCGCTGGTGATAACACATTTGGCGGTTTCCTTTCCCCGGATGATAAATCCCTTTATTACGTGAAGAACGACCGGACGCTGCTGGAAGTTAACCTCACGACGCTGCAAGAGCGCGAAGTTTATCGCGTTGCCGATGACTGGGTTGGCTACGGCACCTGGGTGGCCAACAGCGATTGCACCAAACTGGTTGGCATTGAGATTGCCAAAAGCGACTGGACGCCGCTTAACGACTGGCAGATTTTCCACGATTTCTTTCACAAAGGCCCCCGCTGCCGCCTGCTGCGCGTCGACCTGCAAACCGGCGAAAGCAGCGTGATCCACGAAGAGAAGAAATGGCTAGGCCATCCGATTTATCGTCCGTTCGATGACAATACCGTCGCCTTCTGCCATGAAGGCCCGCACGACCTGGTCGATGCGCGGATGTGGATGGTGAATGAAGACGGCAGCAACGTGCGTAAAGTTAAAGCGCATGCGGAAGGCGAAAGCTGCACTCACGAATTCTGGGTTCCGAACGGCTCCGCGCTGGTGTACGTCTCTTATCTGAAGGGCCAGCAGGGTCGAACAATTTATAGCTTCAACCCGGATACCGGCGTCAATGAAGCGGTGATGCAGATGCCTGCCTGCTCGCATCTGATGAGTAACTTTGACGGCACGATGCTGGTTGGCGATGGCTCCGGCACCCCGGTGGACGTCAAAGACACCAGCGGCTACACCATTGATAACGACCCGTATCTGTACGCTTTCGATGTCGCGAAGCAGGCCTATTTCCGCGTCGCGCGGCACGATACCTCCTGGGCAACGGTGGCCAATAGTCGCCAGGTGACCCACCCGCACCCGTCCTTTACGCCGGACGATAGCGCCATTTTGTTCAGCTCCGATAAAGACGGCAAACCTGCCGTTTATATCGCGAAGCTGCCGCCGCAGCCTGAGATGCTGAAGGCATAGCGTTAGCCACTGTTTGAGTTAGTGTTTCTGTAACTGGCCTTGCCCTCCTTTCGGAGGGCTTTTTTATGCCCGACGTTTGCCCCGGATTGCGCTGCGCTTATCCGGGCTACATGACGTGCAGCTGGGGCGCGCTGCGCCGCCTCCGGGAAGAGGGATTCATACCAACAGAAAACCCCGGCTGACCGCTCCGGGGTAAACGATGAAGACATTTTTTAATTTAGAACGAGTAGGCGACACCTACGCGGAAGCGGGTCTGGCGGTCGCTGCGATCGTTGACGCCGACGTTGCCGAGCTCGCCGTACGGCGCCCAGTTTTTATCCAGCTTATAGGCAACCTTGAGGTTGTACTCCTGCGAGTACGGTTTGTTGTCGTTGCGCTTAACTCCTTCGCTACTGCGCGCGTAAACGTAGTTCAGCTCCGTACGCCAGTCGCCGAAGACGTAACCGGCCCACGCATCGCCACGGTTAACTTTGTCATCGTCTTTCCCTGCATTCGCCGGGTAGCGGGTATAGTCATAACGATAGCGGGCAGCAACGTAGAAGCCATTATCAAAGCTGTACTGCACGCGCAGGTTTGGCTTGTAGATCGAGCGGCTATCGTTACTTTCAATATTGAACCCCGGCGTGACCGAGAAGTTTTTGTCCGCTTTCCACTGCCAGCTAATGCTCTCTTCATGACCATTGCCGACGAAATCGGAATAAGGCTGGCTGGTGTTCTCGCCGCCCGATTTCCACTTCGCCTCAACGGAGAAGCCGAAGCCGTTAGCGAAACGGTGGGAGACGGAAACGCGGTCGGCGTTACTCTTATCCGTTTTCCCGCCATCAATGAATTCGTGACGTAAATCTACCGTGACAGCTGAAGCCGCGAAGGACATGCCACAGAGTGCAGCAAGGGCCAGAGATCTTGCGAACATAAATTACCCCTCATAATTAAAATATCGTTTCGTTTTTATAAAACCGTATTTTATTTTTTAGGCAATAATGTTTTAGTGATCGCGATCGTAAATATTTGTTTCAAAAAAGGTGGCACAAAAAGACGTGACAACGCTCACCAAAATCGCGCGTCAAAAAGGAGTTTTTTGGGAGGGAAACGCCTGGTGGGAAGAAAAAAAAGCCTCCACAGGGAGGCTCAGTTAACGCATATTAGAAAAGACTTATTAACGTTCCACCGCCAGCGCCACGCCCTGACCGCCGCCGATACACAGCGTGGCAAGCCCTTTACGGGCGTCGCGTTTGATCATTTCATGCACCAGGGAAACCAGGATCCGGCAGCCGGAAGCGCCGATCGGATGGCCCAGCGCAATAGCGCCGCCGTTGACGTTCACCCGCCGCTCGTCCCATTCCAGCACCCTACCCACCGAAATGGCCTGGGCGGCAAAGGCTTCGTTGGCTTCAATCAGATCGACTTCATCCAGCTTCCAGCCCGCTCGCTCAAGGCAGCGGCGGGTAGCATGGACCGGGGCGATGCCCATTAGCGCCGGATCGACGCCAACGCTGGCAAAGGCGCGGATCCGCGCCAGTATCGGCAGCCCCAGCGCCTCGGCTTTAGTCTCGCTCATCATCATCACCGCCGCCGCGCCGTCGTTAATGCTCGACGCGTTGCCCGCGGTGACCGAGCCCTGCTGGTCAAAAGTCGGCAGCAGACTGGCCAGCGCTTCAGCGCTGGGGTCAACGCGCGGCTGCTCATCGGTATCCACCAGCCGCGGAATACCGTTGAGTTCGCTGGTCACCGGAACGATTTCATCGCGAAAGCGGCCGGAGTCAATCGCCCGCCGCGCTTTGTGCTGCGAGCTAAGCGCCCACGCGTCCTGCAATTCACGGCTAATACCGTACTCGCGCGCCAGGTTCTCCGCCGTCACGCCCATATGGTAGTCATTAAACGCATCCCACAGGCCATCATGGACCAGGCTGTCGATAAGCTGGCTGTTACCCAGCTGCGCGCCGGTCCGGCTATCGGTCAGCACATGCGGGGCGCGGCTCATATTCTCCTGCCCTCCGGCGATCACCACGTCCGCTTCGCCGCACTGAATCGCCTGGGTTGCCAGGTGCAGTGCCTTCAGCCCGGAACCGCAGACGTCGTTGATGGTAATGGCAGAAACAGTATTAGGCAGCCCGCCACGTATCGCCGACTGACGTGCCGGATTCTGTCCGGTTCCTGCCGTCAGAACCTGGCCGAGGATCACCTCATCAATACTCTGCGGATCGACGCCGCTGCGCTCCACTAACGCCTTTACCACAACGCTGCCCAGCTCCACCGCAGAATGACGCGATAGCGTGCCCTGAAAACAGCCGATTGGCGTTCGCAACGCGCCGACGATTACGACATCTTTCATCCTCTACCTCTGCTCCGCCTCTGCGCAAAGAAACAGCATCATAGTAGTGAATTGTTATCAAAAAATTTCGCAATTGTTTAAAAAAAGTGAGGGAAATCACAAAGATCGTCGACGATGGCATAAATGGCCCCTATTTGCGCCCATGTCCCTGCAGATGCTGACGCAACCAGCTTCCGGCTTCGCCCGGCGGCGCTTTTTTATTCCACAGCAAATCGGTAGAGATCATCCGCGGCCAGCCGGCAATATCCAGCGCCACCAGGCTTCCGCTCCCGGCAAACTCCTCCACCAGCGCGCTGGGTAAAATACACCACCCCAGCCCCTGAGCCGCCATGCTGAACAGCAGCAGATAGTTTGGCGCCGACCAGACCAGACCGCGCGCCGGTTCCGCCGAATTGTCCAGATAGGTGCTCAGGCGCAGCTCGCGCCAGCTGAACAGCTCGTCACGGGTGACTCTCCCCTGGGCCGCCAGCGGATGCCGGGGCGCCACGAAGATAGCCATTTCGGTTTGCATCGGCAGGCGGATACTGCCTATCTCTGTCGGATAGCTGTCCCTGGCCTCAATCAGCCCCACCTGCGCCCGCTCTTTTTGCAGCAGATCGATAACATCGTCATCTTCGCCAATCAGGCACTCAAATTCGGTATGCGGAAAACGGCGATCGAACTGCGCCAGCAGATCTTCAAGCACATCGGGATGCAGCGTATCGGAGAGCACAAAGGTCAGGCGCGCTTCGGTGTTGCCAGACAGCGAAATGGCCAGTTCATCCAGCCTGTCGCTGGCCGCCAGAATCGCTTTCACATAACTCAACACCTGTTCGCCCTGCGGCGTCAGCGTCGGTTGCCTGGAGGTGCGATCGAACAGCGTGACGCCAAGATCGGCCTCCAGATTGGCGATTGCGGTACTGATGGTGGACTGGCTTTTACGCAGCCGCCGCGCCGCGCCAGAGAACGAACCGCAGGCCACGGATTCGACAAAAGCGGTTAAAGCTTCGGGAGAATAGCGCATGAACTATCTACTTTATCGATGGATACTATCTTTTGTTTATCATATTTATCCATAAAATGCCGGGTAATTTCTTATAAAGTCCGGAGGCAACAAGCCATGCAACAAGTTAACGCCCAGCGCAAAACGCTGACGGAACGGGTCATTCACGCTATCAGCTTTGAAGGTCTGGCGACGCTGATCCTCGCCCCGACCGCCGCATGGCTAATGCAGCGTTCGGTAGTCGAAATGGGCGGGCTCAGTATCCTGCTCGCGACGCTGGCGATGGTCTGGAACATTATCTATAACACCCTGTTTGACCGCCTGTGGCCGGTTTCCCGTGTCGTCCGCAACCTGCGGGTCCGCGCGCTGCACGCGATCGGCTTTGAGTCAGGCTTTATTCTTATTGGCGTCACCATGGTCGCGCTGGTGCTGGGCGTCTCGCTGATGCAGGCGTTTATGCTGGAAATCGGCTTCATGCTGTTCTTCCTGCCCTACACCATGGCCTTCAACTGGGCCTGGGATACGCTGCGCGAGCGCGTGATGAAGGTTCGCCTGCAGCGAATCGCCGCTCGCCGCTCATCCTGCACGGATCGCCCGATCGATTGACGGGCGCTCCGCCGCTTCACTTATTAGCCAGAAACTATCGCCGCAGCCCATTCATAAATGTGATAAATTGCACTCCTTTTTGTTCGTTTTCTGGTTGATAAAGTCGCATAATGTCTAAAATTTGGTCTAAAGAAGAAACTCTCTGGAGTTTCGCCTTATATGGCACTGCTGTAGGCGCTGGCACGTTATTCTTGCCGATCCAACTGGGATCCGCGGGCGCCATTGTTCTTTTCATCACCGCGCTGGTCGCCTGGCCGTTGACCTACTGGCCGCATAAAGCGCTGAGCCAGTTTATTCTCTCCGCCAACATCGCCCCGGGCGAGGGGATTACCGGCGCCGTTAACCATTACTACGGTAAAAAGATCGGCAACCTGATTACCGGCCTCTATTTCCTCGCCTTTTTCGTGGTCGTGCTGATCTACGCGGTCGCCATTACTAACTCGCTCGCGGAGCAGCTATCCCGACATGTCCCCATCACCTCCCAGGTACGGGCGCTGCTCAGCCTGGCCGTTGTACTAGTGCTGAATCTGATCTTTTTAATGGGCCGCCACGTCACCATTAAGGTGATGGGCTTTTTAGTCTTCCCGCTGATCGCCTGTTTCCTGTTCCTCTCCATCTATTTAATGGGTAGCTGGCAGCCGGCTTACCTGACCAGCCAGATGCAGCTGACCCCGCACACGTTCCACCAAATCTGGATCTCCATTCCCGTGATGGTTTTCGCTTTTAGCCATACGCCAATCATCTCGACTTTTGCTATCGATCAGCAGGAAAAATACGGCGAGCTGGCCATGGGTAAATGCAAAAAAATCATGAAGGTGGCCTACACCCTCATCTGCGCCAGCGTGCTGTTTTTCGTCTTCAGCTGCCTGCTGTCGATACCAGCGGGCTATATCGAAACCGCGCGCAATCAAGGGGTCACCATTCTTTCCGCCCTGTCGATGATGCCGGGGTCACCGGCGTGGCTGGCGGTCACCGGGATTATTGTGGCGGTGGTGGCGATGTCGAAATCGTTCCTGGGTACCTATTTTGGCGTGATTGAAGGGGCCAGCGAAATCGTCAAAACGTCTCTCGCTCAGGCGGGTATTCGCAAGAGCCGCGCGTTCAACCGGGCGATGTCGATCCTGCTGGTATCGACGCTGACCTTCGTGGTGTGCTTTATCAATCCCAACGCTATTTCAATGATTTACGCCATTAGCGGCCCGCTTATTGCGATGATCCTTTTCATCATGCCGACCCTCTCCACGTACCTTATTCCGGCGCTGAAGCCCTACCGCTCGGTGGGTAACTTCATTACCCTGGTTGTCGGTTTGCTCTGCGTATCAGTGATGTTTTTTAGCTGATCCTTGCTCTGCGGCGAGTTTCTTGCTCGCCGCACGTTCTGCCAACATTCTCATCCCCCCAATCTCCCTGACGGACATACACTGATCCTTTGCATACCATTAGAGCAGGGGTTTATATGTCCAGCGTAAAATTATCCGGTACCGCGACGTTAGGCGATCGTCAGGTTTATCGTCTGGGATACGGGGCGATGCAGCTTGCGGGGCCCGGCGTCTTTGGGCCGCCAAAAGATCCGCAAACCGCTATCCGCGTACTGCAGGAAGCGGTCGAATCGGGCGTCAATCATATCGATACCTCCGATTTTTATGGCCCGCACGTCACGAATCAGCTCATTCGCCAGGCGCTACATCCCTATTCCAACGATCTGTGCATCGTGACCAAAGTCAGCGCTCGCCGCGATGAAAAAGGCAACTGGCTCCCCGCGATGTCTCCCGCGGAGCTCACTCAGGCGGTGGAAGATAATCTGCGCAATCTGGGTCTCGACGTGCTTGAGGTGGTGAATCTGCGCAGTATGCTCGGCACTCACGGTCCGGTAGAAGGTTCGCTGGAGGAGCCCTTAACCACCCTGCTGGAGCTTAAAGAACGCGGGTTGATTCGCCATATCGGGCTGAGCAACGTCACCGCCAGACAGGTGAGCGATGCGCAAAAAATGACGCCCATCGTCTGCGTTCAGAACCAGTACAACGTGGCGAACCGTCAGGATGACCCGCTTATTGACGAACTGGCGGCGCAGCATATCGCCTGGGTGCCCTTTTTCCCGCTCGGCGGCTTTACGCCGCTGCAGGCCCGGGAGCTTAACGATGTCGCCGCTTCGCTGGACGCGACCCCGATGCAGGTGGCGCTGGCATGGCTGCTTCAGCGCTCGCCGAATATTCTGCTCATTCCGGGTACCTCTTCGCTAGCGCATCTGCATGAAAATCTCGCCGCCGCGCAATTAACGCTTCCGCCTGAAGCGCTAACCATTCTCGATAATCTCCAACCCCACGCCTGATTTCAGGCTTCTGCGGATGAATATTCGCAGAAGCCTTCATCTCAATATTTGCCTGGAATTAGCTTAACGCCGCTGGCACTATACATCCTACAAATTAGGGGGTTATCTGCTTTATTCTCTTACGGATAACCCTATGCAAAGCATAGCTTTATACTTTTCCGACTGGCCTCCTAATTGGAGGCTTCTGTCGTTTTTGTCTCACCAAAAATTTCGGAGTCTTGATTACAGGAAAAACAATATCTCATTCAAAGTTTATACAAATCAATTTAGCTGCAAAGATAGCTAACAACATCAAACGCTCATAAAAACATCTGGTTAACACAATCAGAATGTTTGCATTGCTATATAAAAAATCAACCACACACAATAACAATTTACAAGGATTGCACATGACAGAGGGAACGATAAAGACCAGTAAGTATGAAATCATTGCTATTTTCAGGGAAGAGCTCCGAAAGCAGGCGGAGATAGAAGTTTTTGTTAATAACAAAAGCACTATTACCCAGCTAACGCGGGTGGATTTTGCCGAGTTTCATATCTTAACCACCAGCAAAATCCCCACCGGGCATAAAGTTAAATTTATTCTGCATAGCGATTCAGGAAAAATCGAGTTTTGCTCCACGCTAAAGAAAAGCTACGCCAGCGGCGAAGGAAAATGCCACAAGGTCGCTTTTACCTTGCCGGAATGTATCCAGGTGGTACAACGTCGGCGCGATCCCCGATTCCGTTTGCGCCACGAGCACGAATTCTTCTGTCACGGTCGGCATAAAAATGGAGAAAATTATCTATTCGAAATCAAAGACATTTCGGATGGCGGTTGTGCGCTGATGACCAAGAGTCCCAATCTGAAATTCCTCAGCCATAACGCCATCCTTAAGAACGCCATACTGGCCCTCGCTGAATATGGCGAAGTTACCGTAGATTTAGTTATAAAAAACGTTGTCATGGTGACTTTAGATGATAACGAAAAGTCGGATAGCTACTACCAAATTTCTTGCCAGTTCAAATTTCGTCATCTTGATAACAAGAAGAGAATAGAGAAAGTGCTGCTCGACTTGATTATGGAAGCCAAGAGAAAAAAGAGAGTCTGAACCATTGGACAGTATATTGCTTTACACCGATGATAATATCATCGGACAATCAGTTCATGATTACTTGATCGATCACGCCACGGACATCACGACCCTGAACTTTCAGGATATCGTGAAAGGAGTCTGCGCTTCCCCGACAGCGACCGTTATTATCAATATCATCCATAAAGATATCTCAGCGGCCACAACGGTTGACTTACTGAACACTTTGCGCAATCGCCTCGCGCATTGCGCCATGCTGGTTCTGATAGTCAAAAGCGAGCTCTCCAGCCTGTACCGGGAACTGCTTGATCTGGAAAACCTATTGATTCTTACAGAAAAATCCTCTTTGTCAGCGTACTCAGCCATCCTCAGCAGGCCCTTAACCGCCGAGGGCTGCCAGGGTCTATGTACCCGCAGAAAGCTCACCGCCAGGGAGCTTCAGGTGCTGGAGTTAATTATTGCCTGCAATAACAATAAAAGGATTGCGGTGCTTCTCGACATTGATCATAAAACGGTTCACAGTCATAAGGTACATATTATGAAAAAACTAGGAATGAATAGTTCGCGGATAATGAACAAAAGCATAGTCAATATGTATCAGTGTTGAAACTAAAAATATGTGGGTGACCAATCAAAAGCCGATAATTTATTGGCAACAAGCCATTAATAATCATTCCCATCGGCAGAAAGGTCACCTATAATATCCACCTCTCTTTACCTCTGACCTTATTTTGACGAGAGATAATGAACGCGACTCTTTTTTCTGATCATAATTTATCACGTAGCGATATATCCGTTCGTTATGTCTTTCAAAAAATGTTTTCCCCAGAAGGTACGCTCGTCGCCGTGGAGTGCCTGAGCCGCTTTGACCGCATGTCCATATCGCCGGAATACTTCTTTCGCTACGCCAATACCGGATTACGTGAAAGCATTTTTATGGAACAGCTGGCGCTCATTGAAAAACATAAACAGTGGTTTAAGCAAAATGGCATCTCGGCGACGATCAACGTTGATGACCATATACTTAACGTATTGCTACGCCCGGAGATTAAAGCGCTCGTCAACCATATCGGCTGCGTCCATTTTGAAGTTACCGAGAACTCAAATAAATTATTAAATAAGGCGCTCGCTACCTGGAGCAACCCGCAAAGCACCACGCTCTGGCTCGATGATTTCGGTTCTGGCAACGCCGGTATTAGCGCCATTCGCGACTATCATTTCGATTATGTCAAAATCGATAAAGACTTCTTCTGGCTTTTAATGCAAAAAGATTCCGGCCGGCCGTTAATGGATGCACTGGTCACCTTCCTTACCCGCAATCACCATAATGTGATTATTGAAGGCGTAGAAAGCGAAGCGCATAAGGCGTGGTTACAGGGAATGGAGTGGTTTGCTATTCAGGGACACTACTGGAAGGAAGTCAGCATTGAACAGCTGGTCAAAGAAGATCTCACCGTTTAAATAAATGCCGGATGATTCCGGCATCAATTGTAACATTTGCGCAAGGCCATCAACCCTTCAATTGTAAACAAGTTCCCAGGTCGCCCAGCTGGTCAACGGACCGCTGGTTGCTTTTTCCGGCGCTGGCGTAACGTAGCCAATGTAATAGGTAAATACGCCGCCATCCACCGCTTTTTCTACCAGCGGTACCCGGTTTTGTAAGGGGTCGGCGGGAACAATTTTATTGCTTTTATCCAGCGTATTATTGTCATTGGTCGACAGCGCGAGGAAAATATGGCTGGCGCCGTCCGCCCGCGTATTCCTCAGATAACCAGCATTCTCATTGCTGACCGCATTGACCGTAAATCCGTCAACCCAGCGCACGTTAACCAGGCGGATCTCGTTTTTATCCGCCGCGCCGCCGTCGTGCCGCAGCTGACAGTTCGACAGCTCCAGCGTGAAGGGCTGCGGTTTCATAAATGCCCCGGCGCCGCGCTCGTGGACTTCCGCCAGGCTGACCGGCGCCAGCCAGACGCTGCCGCTCCCGGCGTTGTTGCCGCCGTTTAGGGCCACGCTGCATGAAATATCGGTGACCCGTCCGGCAAAATCCACCCGTCCCCGATCGTAGTTGGTCTCAAAAGCCGACGCCGGTGAGGCAATCAGCATCCCGCTTATCAGGGCCAGCTGAATGAGTCGTTTGCTATTTTTCAATTGTGCTGAATCACGCATACCCGCCTCCCGAATTAATCGTACGTCAGGTTAAAGATCATGTGCGACTCCACCTCACCGGTACTGGTGGTCGGCGCATATTGATAGAAACGCGCGTGCAGAGGCAGGGTGATGTATCGCGTTTCTTGCGTGCGCAGCGTACCCACGCTGTATTTCTTGTTGAATTCCAGCGGTACGCCCTCTTTGAGGACCTGGATACCAATCCCTTTCGCCAGCGAGGAGCCGGATTTTTCGTTCAGCAGCGCGCCCCGGCTCACCGTGGTGCCAGTGGCCAACGTGCCGGAGAAAGAGGTCTGGATATTGGCGTATCCCGACTCGCTTAGCCCGCCGCTGCACTGCAGCTCAATATTAAAATCCTTCCCGCCCGCGGTGGTGCCGACGCCATTGAGATCGCTGCGCTTGATGGTGCCGACATCGACGTTCATGTTTTTGCCGCTCAGGATGGTACATGAGGGCGATACCACGGTGATGGCGTTGGCGCTCAGACGGGTTTCGAGGATCGGGTTATTGCCGTTCTCCCAGTCATAAGAGGTGTACTTACCTGCCGCCAGGGTACCGCTGCCGGTCACGCTCGCGGTTTTAATCACCTCCAGCGTAAAGCGGGAACCCTCCAGCGAATAGTTTGTGGTCCTGCTAACGTAGCTGGAGAAAGTGTCAGGATAGATGATATTGACCGTCGCCCCGCCGCGGCTAAACCGCAGGCCGATACCTGGCACGTTGGTGGAATAAATTTTATTGCCCAGATCGGTCGCCCCGGGGGCGACGATTTTGGCCACAAAGCGGTTAGTGCCGCTGCTACAGCTATAGCTGGCCCCGCCCGGCGCCGACATTGTCCAGTCGCGGGAAACGATCACCGACCCTACCGGCAGATCCGGTGGAACCACCACCCGGCCCACTACCATGTCGAGGCTTACCGTCGGCTGCGACAGGCGCGTACAGTACGCCCACGCCGACGTAGTCCCCATCGCCATTAAGCCAATAAAAAGCGTCAGTTTTTTCATTAGCGACATAGCGTTTCCTTTGTTTTTTCCTGACTTAATTCCACCGAGCACTGTCCGCCGCTCCACTTAACCGTGGCCTTCGGCGCGCTGGCGTCGCTGATAAACATCATGCTGCCCTGCCCCACCACGCCGATCTCTTTCCCGGAAGGGGCGTAAATTGTCGCGGCGAACGGTAGCGGCAGGCCGTTTGCCTGGCGCGCCCGCAGAGTGATGTTGTTCTGCAGCGTGGTATCGAAGGAGACCTTGACCACGCTACCTTCCCACGGCACAACCTGCGCCACGGTACTGCCGAAGGCGACATCGTCGTTGCTGCCTTTCGGGTCAATCTCAACGGCGTTAATCCGGTAAGGCCGCAGATACGGCAGAATGGCGTAGCCGTTGCTATCGATACGGGTCCCCGGCGAACCGGGCAACATCGCGCCCGCGGCATCTTTCGCTTCGATCAGCGCCATAGTGGTGCCGGTTTCCGGCGAGAATACGACGCCGTGCTGATGCGCGATTAGCGTCCCGCTGGCGCCCACGCCGCTCTGGCGATAGCCTTCGCCCTGGCTATAGCTGCCGTTCAGCGTCGTCCACGGGGTACGGTAACTGCCGTTCAGCGCCACATCGTGCTGGCCGCCAGTGGCGGTGGTCGTCGACACGCCGTAGTTAAGGTTGTTTTCGCTATCCAGCGAACCGTTGACGCCAATCTGCGAGTTGGCGAAACGCGAATTGTTAAACGCGGTATTCGATGTCAGGTTAGCGGTGCGGTTTTCACCGAACCACAGCGGGTAGCTAAAGTTGAGAGAAACGCGATCGTCGCGGCGGTGGCCGGAACTATCCGGGGTATAGACGCGCTGGGCGCTGACCGACCACGAGAGCCGACCGTACATGTTGTTGTAACTAAACTGATACTGCTTTTCCGTCCCCGAACGGTTCCAGTAATCCGCTACCCGACCGCTCAGGTAAAAGCCGCCCCAGCCGTCCGGCAGGTTCTGGTTGACGGTAAACGTCATGCCGTTTTTCTGCCGCCATACGGTGTAGTTGCTGCTGTAGTTCTTCTCCTGATCGACGGCGTACAGAGCGTCGTTCAGGTTGTAGTAGCCTTTGGTGGAGTAGCGATACGCCGCCAGCACGATGCTGGTCTGGGTTTCGGTAAACATGCGGTTAAAGGTGGCGCGATAGCTCTGGCCGTGCTCGTCGAGGGTCTCGCTCTTCAGCCGCGAATGGGTAACGTCGAATGACAGCGCGCCGATGCCGGTGTTCATCCCGGTCCCCAGCAGGAACGCCTGATAGTCATCAAATCCGGTGACGCCGGTATAGCCGGTGAACAGGTTATTGATACCGTGCTGCCAGGTTCCCTGGTAGAGCATCGGTTTATTACGCAGCGAACTATCGTCGACTTTACCGGCAGAGAGCGCATAGCGGGTCATCCCTGGACGCAGCAGCTGCGCCACCGAGGCGTAAGGCACGCTGAATACCTCGACCGAGCCATCGGCCTCTTTAACCGACACTTCAAGGTCGCTACCGTAGCCGGAAGGATATACATCCTGCAGGGTAAACGGCCCCGGCGGCACCGTGGTCTGATAGATAATATTGCTGCCCTGGCGCACCGTCACCAGGGCGTTGCTTTGCGCCACGCCGCGAATTTCAGGAGCGTAGGAGCGCATGCCGTCCGGGAACATATTGTCATCGGTCGCCAGATTGATCCCGCGCAGGCCGATGGTGTCAAAGAACTCGCCGTTGGTAAAAATCTGCCCGCCGCTGACTATCGAATTAATCTGCGGGATAGGCCGCTGCAGGTAGGTCTGGTTGCTGTTCCAGTGCGCTTTCCCCTGCTGCTGCTGCCAGTTCAGGTTACCGATATGCTTGAGCAACCAGCCATCCCACGACAGACCCGCGTTAACGCCAAGATACGCGCTACTGTTATCGGAGCCGTTGGCCGAGGAGATATGGCTGTTCCAGGCGTTGGCCATCCAGCCTAAATTCAGCGCCGCAACGCCTTTATCCCAGAATTCCGGGCTGACAAAGTTTTTCAGGCGCTGATCTTCGTAGATTTGCGGTACGGCAATATCCAGTCTCAGGGAGGACTGAATCAGCGTGTCTTTGACGTTGGCCTCGTTGCGCCACTCCTGTAGGCGTCCGCAGAAGCCCTCTTTTTCGCTGAGCTGCGGGTTAAACTTTTCCGGCGAGATCCCATATTGCATCAGCATCGCTTTGGTGTAGCAGATGCCCATTTTGCCATCTTTATCGGCGGTGATTTTCAGATCGTAGCGCCCTTTCCACTCGCCGTTGGTATACACATCAAGGGAATAGACGCCTTCGCTAATCGCGCTGGTCGAGAAACGCGACAGGTCGACCTTTTCGCGACTGCCGACGATAAAACCATCGTTAAATTGATAGATCGTTCCCGGGTTTTCCTGTCCGCTGGAAAATGGCGGAAAGCAGCACAGCGCAACCGCGATAGCCGTGCTTAATCTTCCCGGGCAGATTGACCTCTGCTTCATGATCGTTTCCCTTATTTGACGGTAACTTTCACTGCGACATCTGCGCCATAATCATTAATGTTGTTAACGGTCAGGATCTCGCCTTTGCTCACTGCGGAAGAGAGGGCGATGGTCTGGCTGGACTGTGGGGCAAACATGACCGTTTTGCTGTTGAGCGCTTTGCCGCCGTTACGGGAGATACGGCTTACGGTGATATAAAAGGGCGTCGGGTTACTGACGGACAGGCTGTTGCCGTTAGCGGAGAGCGCTAATTTCTCTGCCGCGGCGTCGCGATTGCCTAATCCGCTGGGACGATAGATAAACTTAAAGCGCGAACGAATCGCCAGCTGCAGAATATTTTGCCCTTCATTCTTCTGGCTGGCCTCAACCGGCGGTATTTCCAGCAGGTTCAGCCACCACAGCGTCTCTTTATCTTTAGCGAGACCCGCGCTGCTGCCGAGCTTAATACGCAGAGTCTGACCGCTTTTCGCATCTACGCGGGAAATAGGCGGCGTGATAATAAATGGCGTCGTAATGGTATCCGGCGTCGCGTCGGCATTACCGTTGTCCAGCCAGGCTTGCGCCAGCGCTGGACGGTCGGCGGTGTTAGAGAGCTGCACCGTTATTTCTTTTTCATTTCCTGGATAAATAAAGCGGGTGCCGTTGACAATAATATTATTGGCGTGGGCCGCAAAACTAAAAATGAAACAGAAAAAAAGGGCAATACGCTTCATGCTGACCTCAGAATAAAAAAATAAGCGGCAGCAGTGGCCGCTTTATTATTGTTGTATACCCTAAATAATTCGAATGACGGGTATAAACCGCCCCGGCGCGAGGCGGCCTTTATCTCTCAGTCGATATTACTGGTAGGTAATTTCGTAAGTCGCATAGCTGTTAACCACACCGGTGGTAACAGTCGTCGGGGTGCTGGTCGCGTAGCCGACGTAGTAAGTGAAGCGCGCGCCATCCTGAACGGCAGATGCGTCGCCGACCGCTTTAGGCTGAGTGCTGTCGCCCGGGATGATTTTTTTGGTCAGCGCGGTAGCATTGTCGGTAGAAAGAACCAGCTGGATATTCTTCGCGCCAGCGGCTTCAGTGTTAGCCAGGTAGCCCTGCTGTTTAGCCGTTGCGCCAGCCAGCAGGTTACCGCCGGTCCAGTTCACGCCCAGTTTGCTCACATCGTCCTGTTTAGTACCATCAGCAGCCTGGCAGTCAGAAACATCGATGGTGAAAGATTTCGGTTTCAGATAAGTATCCGCCGCGGCAGCTTTAACTTCAGTTAAAGTAACCGGAGACAGATATACGTTCGCATCGCTGCCCTGGCCGTTTACGGAAACAGTACAAGATACGTCGGTAACTTTACCGAAGAAATTAACCTGACCGCCGCCTACATTGGTATCAGCAGCATTTGCAGCCATACCAAAAAACGCAGTCGCCATTGCAGCAGAGAGAAGAACCTTTTTCATTGCCATTTCCTTGTCAGAGTGAATTAAGTATCAATGAGCAAACAGTTAATTCGCACAAAAGTCAGAAGCGATTTGCGATGCTCACTTGTGCAACTGTTAATAGAAACTTCGACTGACCGGAGGCCGCAATATTTAAGGCGTCAGGAACGAATTCAATGAAAGAATTCGTCGAGGCTGTCGGCGTCAAAGAATGCTATTTTTCGCTGACAAATATACATATGTTCACGAGCTGTTAATCAATGTAACAGATAGCTCACAACTATTAATTGTGGGGGATTGATAGCAAGAAACGAAACCATTGTTATTTACATTGAACAGGGAAAAGCGATATGGAATTAACAAAACAGCAACCTATCTTGTCATAGAAGGCTATTTCTCCACATAGAGAACACTCTTAATTAATCATCCACGACGATCTTTCCGCCAGTTGAAAATGCAGATGCAACGCGCGCCATCCTGCCGGCGTAATCGTCACTTCGCGAAATCCCGCGGTGGTGGTAAACCAGCCTTTCTGCAGACCGTGCTGCAGCAGCGCCGCCCCAGCCGCCCCGCCAAGGTGAAGGCGGCGTTCGCTCCAGTCCAGACAACCGCAGCACGCTTTACGCCGCGAGGTGCGTTTTACCGTCACCCCCAGGCGGGTAAAGTGCGCTTCCCCGGCGGGCGTCAGGGCCGTGCCGTCAGGCGCTATCCACGCTTCGCGCAGCATAAAATCATATAGCGATACCGCCACTTCTCCGGCCAGATGATCGTAACAGGTACGCGCAACGCGCAAATTTACCGGCGTGCTGGTTGAGAGCGTCACCGCGCGCTTGCCGGCCATGGCCATCATATTCTCCAGCAAACCGGCGACATCGCTACCGGCGAGACGGTAGTAGCGATGGCGGCCCTGGGCAAGGCAAATCAATAAATCGCTGTTGATCAGGCGGCTAAGATGCGCGCTGGCGGTCGAGGGGGAAATATCCGCCACGGCGGAAAGCTCGGTGGCCGTCCACGCCCGGCCATCCATTAAGGCGCAAAGGATCTTTAGCCGCGAGGCATCGGCCATCGCCGACGCCACTACCGCCATCGCCTCGGCCAGCGACTCGTCGTCTTCAATCAGCTCAACAGGTTTTAACATAGCGCCTCGCTTATTTTCCCCACGGCAAAACATAACCCTATTACAGGGGATCGGAATGTGAAGAACGGTATTCGCGCAGCACCTGAGCCACTCGAATGTGATAACAGGCGAAAATGCTCTCCCGCCCCTCTTTCTGCGCAGCCTGATGGCAAAGGTTGCGTTTCCATGCCAGCACCGCGTCCTCATCCCGCCACCAGGAGAGTGACAGAATTTTCCCCGCCGTGCTCAAACTTTGAAAACGCTCAATGGCGATAAAGCCGTCAATGTCGTTCAGCAGCGGCTTCAGTTCCGCCGCCAGCGCCAGGTAACGTTCCTGGCTCGCCGGAGTGACCTCGGCTTCAAAGAGTACTGCAATCATTTCGTCGTCCTCACGCAATCAGTATGAGAGCCACAGTAGCTTTTCACCCGAGCCCAATGCTTCGTTAACGAGCGAAATATGGCCGCCTTTTTGCTCAAAAAACACCCATTGCATTCACAAAAACAATGATTAATAAGCCGATGCAGGAAAATTGCGCTTCTGGTCAGATTATTTTCCGTGACCAAAAATACGATTCACGACAACCCATCCTTTTGTTTTTATTGAAAATAAAAAGTTAAAATTTGCACACCCGTCATCATATCGTCATAAAAATGTGATCTAAATCGCACTTTTTGCAACGCGCGTTATAGTTAGCAGACTTATTATAAGTCCATCGAAAGCAAACACGCTTTCCACCATAAAAGTTAAAAGGATAAACACCATGAAAAACGTAAAATTACTTGCCGCTGCCGGTATGCTGTCTCTGGTCTCTTTCGCTAGCTTCGCTCAGCCTGTTAGCGTAACCGCAGATACGCTGGACAACGCCGAAGCCAAAATCGCCGCCATTGCTAAAGACCAGGGCGAGTCTTACCACATTACCGAAGCGTATACCGGTAATCAGGTGCATATGACCGCCGAGCTGTCTAAATAACCGAATGGTTGCAGAGGGAGCTGCCGGACAGGTCGCCTGACGGCGGCTGGTCTGGCTCCCGCCACATAATAAGCACGCAGCAATGTCGAGCCCCTTAATGGGGCTTTTTTGTTGCTGGCGAACAGTGAACCCACAGCTCGGGCTGTGGGTTCACTGCCGTCTGCAGTCCGATAGCCCGGACAGATGCGCAGCATCGCCTCCGGGATGTTATCGGCCCGCGACGGCGCTCTTATTCGATAACGCACGCTGAATCGACAGCACGCTGAACAGCACAATCACCAGCCCCACCAGCGCCATTCCCTCAATTTTTTGTCCAAGGAAGATCCAGCCTAACAGCACCGCCGTCACCGGACTCAGCAGGCTCATCGCCGACACAGCCACTGGAGACAGGCGGCCGATGCCGCGAAACCACAGGCCATATGCCAGCATCGCCCCGGCAACGCACAGCCACAGATAACCCGCCGCCTGAGTCAGCGTCACCTGATGCAGCGGCGGATCGACCAGAAACGCCATCGGCGCCAGTACGATACCGCCAATCAGCAGCTGCCAACCGGTCAGCGCGATGACCGGCAAAGCGATCGCCCAGCGCCGCGATAACCAGGTTCCCAACGCCATACTCATCGCCCCCAGAAACGCGGCGGCGATCCCCAGCGGTTCGAGGGTGGTTTGCGGCGACAGCAGCAGCATCGCCATTCCCGCGATGCCCATCAATGCCGAGAGTACCGCCAGCCAGGGCGATCGCTGACGATCGACGCACCAGGCCAGCAGCATCACCAGCAGCGGTTGAATGGCGCCAATCACCGCCGCCAGACCGCCCGGCAGCCGATAGGCGGCAATAAACAGCAGCGCCTGAAACGCGCCGATATTCAGGATCCCGGTGACGATCAGCTTCCACCACTCGGCGCGCAGCGGGAAACGGCGGCTCCAGATCAGCAGAGCGATCCCGGCCGGCAGAACCCGCAGCAACGCAGCGATAAACGGCCGATCGGGCGGCAGGAACTGCGAGGTCACAATATAGGTGCTGCCCCAGATGGCGGGCGCCAGCGCGGTCAGCAGTAAATCAACGATCACATTACGCGAAACAAAGGCCATGATTTTATCTTCATATCAAGGTAAATTGTGGCCTAAGTATGTACCGACAATTATCTTGATATCAAGACAAGTGAGCATGAATGGACAAATCACCGCAGACCGACGCCGTGGATCGCATTCTTGAACAGTGGAAACGGGAGCGCCCCGATCTCGATTGCAGCCCGATGGGGCCGATCGGCCGCCTGAAACGCTGCACGATGCTGCTGGAGCCGCGCATCGAAGCGGCCTTTGTGCGCCACGATCTGGTGCGCTGGGAGTTTGATATGCTGGCAACGTTACGCCGGGCGGGCGAGCCGTTCATGCTGTCGCCCACCCAGCTCTTTTCAACGTTAATGATCACCTCCGGCACCATGACTCATCGCCTGAAGGCGCTGGAAAAACGGGGGTTTATTTGCCGTCTGCCAAACCCGGAAGATGCCCGCAGTATGCTGGTGGCGCTAACGCCAGAGGGACGAGAGCTCATCGATAAGGCGGTGGAAAGCCACGTGGAGAATGAGCGGCAACTGCTGAGCGGGCTTTCCGCAGCGCAGCGCCTGCAGTTGGATGAAGCGCTGTCGGTTTTTATGCGCCTGCTGGAAAAAGAGTAATACCACTTTGCTTTGACAGGGTGCTCATACTGCTGCCGGAGCATCTTTGATGAAGCATCACCGTTATTTCCCCGGAGGCGATGCTGAGCATCTGTCCGAGCTGCGCTCACCCCTTTCCGAGCGGAAACGGGCGATCCTGCACAACCGTCTTCATCACCAGCGTAGAGCGCAGGTGCTGCACGCCCGGCATCGCCGAGAGCTTGTCATCATACAGTTTCTGGAACGCCGGGAGATCGCGCGTCACCACGTGCATCAGGTAGTCCGGATCGCCAAACAGGCGCTGTGCCAGCACGATCTGGGGGATCTCTTCTACCGCGTCCTCAAACGCGCTCACCGCTTTCTTATCGCCCTCTTTTAACGTCGCGAAGACAATCGCCAGGAAGTTGAAGCCCATTTTGGCCGGATCAAGATTGGCCCGGTAGCCGGTAATGACGCCTTCCTGCTCCAGCGTCCGCAGCCGTCGATGACAGGGAGAAAGGCTGAGATTCACCCGCTCGGCTAGCTCGGTTATCGACAGTCGTCCATCGGACTGGAGTTCAGCAAGAATTTTTCTATCAATGCTATCCATTTGGAATATTTTCCCTCAGAAGACCGCTTAAGAGCATAACATTGAAAGCTCATTGCGCAATAAACTCGATATTCTTTCCTTCAAATAATCGCCGCTTTACGAGGGAAAATGATGAGAAACTGCCGTTACCACGCAGAGGTGCGCTGTCCATGGAAATGAGCTTTATCGCCAGCTTTTGGCTGGTCTCCTTTCTGCTGATCATCACGCCGGGCGCTGACTGGGCCTATACCATCAGCGCGGGAATCAACGGACGCCGCGTGATACCCGCCGTCGCCGGACTGATGTCTGGCCACCTACTGGCCACGCTGATCGTCGTCGCCGGAATCGGCGTGTTAATCGCCGGCCACCCGCTGGCGCTGTCGACGATTACCCTGCTGGGCGCGGGCTATCTGATGTGGCTGGGAATCGCTATTTTGCGCCATCCGCCAACGCCAGGCACCCAGCAATACAGCGCGGATAGCTGGAATCGCTGGGCGATTAAGGGGCTATGCATTAGCGGTCTGAACCCAAAAGTCTTTCTTCTGTTTCTGGCCCTGCTGCCGCAGTTTACCGACCCCCAGGGAAGCTGGTCTCTGGCTCAGCAGATGTCGGCGCTGGGCGGCATTCATCTGGTGACCTGCACGCTGGTCTATTTACTGGTCGGCTACGGCGCCAGAGCGCTGTTGGCAACCCGGCCTCAAATCGCACGCAAGGTCAGTATGGCTTCCGGCGTGATGATGGTCGCCGTAGCCGCCGTGCTGTTCGTGGAGCAGTTGAGGTAGGGAGGAAGTATGAGGCGTGAGCGACCGGCCTGTTCGCGCCAGTGCATTATTAAGAAAAAACGTACAGTAAAACGCCCCGCCTCACGGTTATTTTTGCATCAGCCATAACCTCCCTGAAGTTAGCCCACACGCGACTCCGGGATCCTTATCAGCCTGATTTTTGATTATGTGCCCTTCCGATATAATCCTCTTAGCAGCAGCTAAGGTTTATCTCATTTTAAATAAAATAACTCTTACCATCCGCCAGAATTCTTGCGCATCCTGTTTCCCCTATTCATAAGAAGGTTTTTGCAGTATGGTTAACAATATTAGAAGTTATATACTGCTGTATACCCACTTAAGGAGAAAACAATGAGCAGAATATGGGCCCTATCCCAAAGAGTAACGCCAAACAAAAATATAAATATAAAAACTACCTATCCAAAAGAAGCCACAACGCTTAAATATTGCCCGCCGCAGCAATAAATAATGCACATGCAGACGAGCTTAATCATTACCTGATAACGGCCAAAAAATGCGCTAGCCGGCTGCATAATAAAGGGAACTCAATGAAAAGCAATGCTATTTTAAAAAAAAGGAACTTCCTGACTCACAACGAAATAGAGTCATTACTCAAAGCGGCCAACAGTGGCGCACATGCCACGCGTAATTATTGTCTGACATTATTATGTTTTATTCACGGATTACGCGCCAGTGAAATATGCCGCCTGCAAATTTCCGATATCGACCTTAGTTCTAAATGCATCTATATTCACCGTCTTAAAAATGGATTTTCGACAACGCATCCTTTGCTGAATAAAGAAATCCGCGCATTAAAAAACTGGCTGCATGTCCGCGCCTCATACCCGCAGTCCGATAGCGAATGGTTATTTCTCTCACGAAAAGGTAATCCTTTGTCTCGCCAGCAGTTTTATCAGATTATTTCCGCCTCTGGCGATAATGCCGGGCTGTCGCTCGAAATTCATCCGCATATGCTCCGTCATTCATGCGGCTTCGCCCTGGCCAACATGGGCATTGATACCCGCCTTATCCAGGACTACCTGGGCCACCGCAACATTCGCCATACCGTATGGTATACCGCCAGTAACGCTGGCCGTTTCTATGGTATCTGGGACGAAAGCAGAGACAGACAGCGGAGCCCTGTTCTGCCGTAATGCTCGATGCCATGGAGGGCGTCAAAATAACCGTCAGGCAGCGGTAAACATTAATAAAAATTAACCATACGGTGTTTATGATTATTGTTCCGGCAAGTTCACAGCGCTACGATGATTTATCTTATTACCCCTCGGGCATGACCCAGCATATAAATGCACCAACTCCCTTCCGTTTAAAATAGCCGCAACCATGCTTTTTTCCTTTTAATTTTATACACCTGAAAAAGAACCGCGGCGCAGAGGTTGCCGCCATCAATAAAATCTATAAGAATAAGATTTATCATCTGGCAATATTCTGTCCCACAGCCGCTATAATGTCATTATTCAACTATGCTTAATCCCCTTCATATAATACGCGATTAACCTTGCGAATTATTTGTGAGCGCCCCCTGCTGTCAGCAGGGTCGTGTTAATTATCAAGATCATATCAGGAGTTATTTATTGTGAACCGACGTCGTTTTCTTACCGGTAAAGAAGTTCAGGCGATGATGCTGGCAGCCCGTCACGGGCAAACGGGAGAGCGGGATTACTGTCTAATCCTGCTCGCTTTTCGTCATGGTATGCGCATTAGCGAATTACTCGATCTGCACTATCGCGACCTCGATCTGGTCGAAGGCCGCATCAATATTCGACGGCTGAAGAATGGATTCTCCACCGTACATCCGCTGATGGTCGATGAATGTGACGCCATCAGGCGCTGGAGCCAGGTACGCGGCGCCTGGAAAGGCGCGCAAAAAACCGATGCGCTGTTTATATCGCGACGCGGTACTCCGCTTTCGCGTCAGCAGGCCTACCGAATCATCCGAACCGCTGGCGTAGACGCTGGCACGGCTACCCATACTCACCCGCATATGCTGCGCCATGCCTGCGGTTACGAGCTGGCGGAGAGAGGGGCCGACACCCGCCTTATCCAGGACTACCTCGGCCATCGAAACATTCGCCATACCGTACACTATACGGCCAGCAACGCCGCGCGATTCGCCGGACTCTGGGAACGCAACAACCTGATGGAGTGGAATTTACAAAATCAGAGAATGGAAAATAAGAATTTGATAAATAAGGGGAAATAGCTTACCGAACAGGTCAATTGGGGCCAAACTGTGTGCATCATAAAAATATTCAGTAACCTTTTGCAACCATCGAATGCATCAAACAGAGTGTAAAAACCAATATCACATTGATTAATAATATTTTTTTATTTTTAATTTTTTCCAGAAACATCCTTCTTTCCGCTACCCATCCTTCGTGGCCCCGCGTTGCCGATAGCCATCCATGGCTTATTAAGCCTTAACTATTTCAATTCATTATCTCGAAAAACAACAACAAAGCAGGTTAAAAAACCAAATTTTTCATAAAAAAGCCATATTTTCAGTGAATTACGCCAACGAGTCAAAATGGCCCCAAATGTCTCATTTTTTGGGTGAAAAACATGCAGAACCGCAGCCGAAAACTTCGGCTGAAACATGAAATACCTGGAGGTCATGATGACGGCCAGATCGGTTCGTAATCCCGATATTGTTCAAAGGAAAACAACATGAAAATCAAATCACTGGCAATCGTTGTTCTGTCAGCCCTGTCTCTGAGCTCCGCGGCGGCGCTGGCCGACACCACGGTAAATGGCGGCACGGTGCATTTTAAAGGGGAAGTCGTCAACGCAGCCTGCGCCATTGACGCGGGTTCAATCGATCAGACCGTTCCAATGGGCCAGGTTCGTTCGGCAAAACTCGCTACTCCAGGCAGCACCAGCACGGCTGTCGGCTTCAATATCCAGTTGAACGATTGTGACACCACCGTTGCCACCAAGGCCGCCGTCGCCTTCACCGGCACCGCAATTGACAGCACCAACACCACCGTACTGGCGCTGCAAAGCTCCGCAGCAGGCAGCGCGAATAACGTCGGCGTGCAGATCCTGGACCGTACCGGTACGCCGCTGGTGCTGGATGGCGCGACCTTCAGCGCAGCTTCCACCCTGAACGATGGCACCAACGTCATCCCGTTCCAGGCGCGCTACTATGCGACCGCTGCAGCCACTGCCGGTACCGCTAACGCTGACGCGACCTTCAAAGTGCAATACCAGTAATTCATTCATCAGGCAGGGAAGCATATCGGGCCAGGAAGGCCCGTTATCCATAACGGAACTCGGGTGATAACGATGCAAAGGATGAAGTCAGGTCTGTTGATATTTTTGCTCCCATCGCTGGCGCTGGCCGGTAATCAATGGAACGTCACGCTGCCCGGCGGAAATATGCGCTTTCAGGGCATCATCATTGCCGAGTCCTGCCGCGTTGAAGCTGGCGACCAGCAGATGACGGTCAATATGGGACAGATCAGCAGTAATCGGCTTCATTCAGCCGGAGAAGATACGAATCCAGTTCCCTTCGATATCCACCTGCAGGAGTGCAGTACCGCCGTCAGCCAGCGCGTTGGCGTGGCCTTTCACGGCGTCGCCGATGGTAAAAACCCGGACGTGCTCTCGGTGGGCGAAGGACCGGGAATAGCGACCGGCGTGGGTGTCGCTCTGTTTGATAAAGACGACCATCCGATCCCATTGAACGGTCCTCCCGCCGCCTGGACAAGATTGTATACCGGGCCAACCACATTGCATTTTGTAGCGAAATACCGGGCAACAGGGCACCAGGTCACCGGTGGCGCGGCCAACGCTCAGGCCTGGTTCTCCCTGACCTACCAGTAATGAATCAGCAGACGAACCGAAAACAGGAAACGACGGTGACGATAAAAGGGGTAAACGTGAGAACAACACTGGCGATAACGCGCGGTTTACTGGCGGGGGCGCTGATGATAGCCGCCATGGGATTTACCGCTCGCGCCGAGGCCGGCGTGGCGCTGGGGGCGACCCGCGTCATCTATCCTGCCGGGCAAAAGCAGGTTCAACTGGCGGTCACCAACAACGACGAAAAGAGCACTTATTTGATCCAGTCATGGGTGGAGAATGCCGACGGCGCGAAGGACGGCCGCTTTGTCATCACCCCGCCGCTGTTCGCCATGCAGGGGAAAAAAGAGAACACCCTGCGCATCATTGATGCCACCAACAACCAGCTGCCGCAGGATCGGGAAACGCTGTTCTGGATGAACGTCAAGGCGATCCCGTCAATGGATAAATCAAAGCTCAGCGACAACACCCTGCAACTGGCGATTATCAGCCGCATTAAGCTCTATTACCGCCCGGCAAAGCTGGCGCTGCCGCCGGATCAGGCTGCGGAGAAACTGAAGTTTCGCCGCGGCGCCGGCACGCTTACGCTGGTCAATCCCACCCCCTACTACCTGACGGTCACCGAACTCAACGCCGGAACCCGGGTGCTGGAAAATGCGCTGGTTCCGCCGATGGGTGAAGCCAGCGTTAAATTGCCCGCCGATGCCGGTCGCGAGATTACATACCGGACGATTAACGACTACGGCGCGCTGACCCCACGGATGCAGGGCGTCACGCAATAACCGACGGGAGGCCGCGTCCTCCCGGAAATAAAAATAAGAACTGACAGCCGGGCGACTTTGGACCGGAGGGACTATGTCACATCTGAAATATGGACTCGACGGCCTGGACTCCGGGCGTAAAAGCAGCCACGGGCCGGGGAATACGCGCGCTTTCGCTCAAATCACGCTGGCTCTGTTACTTGCCGCACCGATCTTTTCTGTGCAGGCGGAGCTCTATTTTAATCCGCGTTTTTTAGCGGATGACCCTGCCGCCGTGGCGGATTTATCAGGATTCGCCAACGGCCAGGAGGTCCCTCCAGGAACCTATCGCGTCGATATTTACCTCAATGACGGGTTTATGACCACCCGCGATGTCACTTTTAATAGCGGAGAAAACGATCGCTCGCTGGTCCCCTGCCTGACGCGCGGGCAGCTGGCCGGGATGGGTGTCAACACGTTATCCATTGAAGGGATCGGCGCTCTGGCATCCGATGCCTGCGTACCGTTAACCGAAACCATCAAGGACGCCACTACCCGCTTCGATGTCGGTTTGCAGCGGCTGTATCTGACCGTACCCCAGGCGTTTATGGGCAACCGCGCCCGCGGCTATATTCCCCCCGAACTGTGGG
>ENA-OWOG01000178-OWOG01000178.1-gut-metagenome-genome-assembly--contig:-NODE-178-length-33360-cov-3.979629_pt1 | contig 33360 bp, 26 predicted proteins | sample MGYA00248249_ERZ651793 | MGnify/ENA primary metagenome ERZ651793 (study PRJEB26908, sample SAMEA4031700) | gut metagenome | biome: gut; feature: normal infant; material: stool | place: China | collected 2015... | reverse complement strand
GGCCTGCACCAGTCCATGTTCTACATCGGCGCCCATAACATCGCCGAAATGCCGGAACGCGGACGTTTCATCCGCATCACCGACGCTGGTCTGCGCGAATCCCACCCGCACGACATCGTCATGACTGCCGAGGCGCCGAACTACTCCGGTCGTCAGTGAGCCTGACCGGCCGGTGGGCCGGGCGGCAGCTGTGAGGTGGTATCAAACCTTTATGGTTTGATACCACCTTTGTTTGTAGGTACTGAATGACTTGGAACGGGCCGCCGTAATGGTCCGCCATGTGATTGAATGGGCTTTTGCCTGTGAGAACCGGTCCGTTACCCAACGGTTGCGCCCCCAACCCCGCCGTTGCAGGCCGCCACCTGCGAGGACCGTCCCATTGCCCGACAGCCATGCCCCAGTCCCCAACTCCGGAAGTCGTATCCTGCGAGAATCGTTCCGCTGCCCGACGGCTACATCCCCAACCCCTGCTGTCATAGGCCATGTCCTGCGAGAGCCGACCCGTTGCTCGACGGTTGCGCCCCCAACCCTTGCCGTTGCAGGCCGTGCCCTGCGAGAACCGGCCCATTACCCAACAGCTACAACCCCGAACATGGTCATCAGGGGCCGCGCCCCGCGAGAACCGGTCCGTTACCCTGCAACCGTGCCCCAAGCACCACATCTGGAGCTGTGGCCGTAGAGAACCGGCTTATTGCCCCAAAAACCAGCCACTGAGAATGATTCCCGCACGAATCCGATGCATTTCGAGTGCAGATGAATCAATCCCCGGTCCGAAGACCGTCTATGACAAACTGGGTTGCATTCGTACGAACGGGCGAGGCACTCCGGCTTGGCAGAGCTTGCTTACCAGGCCAGTTCGATTCACTGCGTCTTCGTAATACAAACGTACTATTTTGGTCACGCCCCAACTGCAGAGCGACTGCTCGCGATCTCGTTGTTCATTGACGATTGTCTGGATGTTTTTCCTGTCGGTCATCATGGGATCGGTGTACTTCGCCATGCCATCATATTCGGCGACGATAATCCGTCCGTCAGGCAGGAACCAGATGAAATCGACCCGATACCATTTACCGCCACCGGATGGATCATGGATTACGTGCTGGATGAGCGGATTTTGGAATCCTTCCTCGATCATCGTTGCGCGGGTGAACGATTCGCCTCCGTTGTCGGATAGTGGGTTGCAGTACGCAAGCAGTTTCTTCAAAACATCTGTGTTTCGCCGAATCCTTGGAATGAGGTCCATGATTTTCTCGCTAAGCTCTGAATCCTGTGCCATTGCGGAATCGAAGATGGGCAACACCTTGCGGAAAGGGAACATCAACGAGCAGTCAAGAAGCGTCCGTTCCGGTGTGGTGACGCGTATTCCGTTGATGATTCGTTCGGAAATCCTTGGCATGTAGATGCGCCCAAGAGCATGATTCGTCGGTATTTGATTGCCGCGCGAGCAGTCCGCGCGGTATATTCCGCTTGCATGTATGCTCCATGGATGTTCATATCCATATACGGCCACTGCGCTCGGACCGGCAAAGAGGATTCGTGGATTTTGGATCTGCAGGGCGCGAACCTGATGAATGGTTCTTTGTGCAGGGTCCAATGTGTTCCAGTATTCGTTCTCCATGAAGAGGCCACGGTGCGGCGAGCAAAGTTCCCCGTGCTCCACTCGCTTACGCAGCGCCTTCCCGTCGGCCTGCGTTGCGGGAATGGCGCATCGGCTCTCACGCTTTGCCTCTTGAAGAAGTTGGACACATCGCTTGTTCGTTCTCATGAGAGCGAAGATAAATCATTTGGTTTGTGCGGATGATGTTTTTTCGTCCTGTGGTCGGAGAATGGCCTATTGGCGTGTCGGAAGCTGAAGAACCTTGAAAATCCAACCTTTTCTGATGTGGATAACTTCTCCCATTGTCGCGTCATGGTATTGGTCCATGGGCCAACGTGGGCAATTATGGGACGTGACTGTTGGGCAATGGGCCGGTTCTCGCAGGTGGCGGCCTGCAACGGCGGGTTCGGGGACGTAGCCGTCGGGCAGCGAGCCGGTTCTCGCAGGACATGGCCTGCAACGGCAGGGTTTGGGGGCGCAACCGTCGAGCAACGGGTCGGCTCTCGCGGGACATGGCCTATGACAGCAGGGGCTGGGGACGTAGCCGTCGGATAATAGGCCGGTTCTCGCGGGGCGCTGCCTCTGATGGCCATGTTCGGGGCTGTGGCCGTCGGGCAATGGGACAGTTCTCGCAGATTGCACTCCCGGAGGTAGGGCGCCTGTTGGTCAGCGGGACGGTTCTTGCAGGACACGGCCCGCGACGGCAGGATTTGGGGAAGTTGGGGCAATCAATGCACGCGTTCCGTGGTGCTTCGTAGCACAAGGGAAGTGGGTATGACGGAGAACGGTTCCTCCAAGGTTTCGCCTGCCAGCAACGCGAGTGTCTTACGTGCCGCAATGCGTCCGATTTCCGTAGGATTCTGGTGCATGGTGGTCATGTCCACAATCGAGGCGCTTGGATCGTCATCGAATCCGACTACGGATACATCCTGCGGCACACGCCATCCCATGCGGCGCAGTTCCTTGAGAAGGGGAACGGCCGCCGCGTCGACAGATACGCAGATGCCGGTCGGCTGTTTTGGTGCGCTGAACAGTTGTGCAACGATGCCGGAATAGATGTCCTGTTCGTTTTGCACGTCCATATGGGTCAACGATGGCACGATGATAATGTCATCATCGCCGTAGCCGCATTCCTTGGCGGCGTCCAGAAACCCTTTTTCGCGCACGATGTCCGAGCAGATGAACGGTGAGGCGTTGACGGGTTGCCCGATGTAGGCGAGCGTCTTGTGTCCCAGTGACTTGAGGAAGCGTACGATTGCGCTCATGGCCGCCGCGTCATCGATTGCGACTCCGGCGTCGAGTCCGTGCGTGCTAGGGGCGTTCATGCCGACCACAGGGATGGTCAGTTCGCCGAGTACCCGCTTCTTTGCCTCGTCGAAGTCGAAGGATGCTTCGATGATTGCGTCGACATTGCGATTGCCTGGCAGATTCTGGAAGAAACGATCCAGATCTTCCTGCGTCCACACGATGTAGGGAACGACGTCGTAGTCGGCCTTTGACATCACCTCGTAGATGCCTTCGAAGGCGTGGGAGTTGAACCAGCTGCTGATTTCGCTCGGCAGCAGCACCGCGATACGCATGGTTTTGCCGGATGCCAGGGATGATGCGCTTTTCGAGAAGGAGAAGTGGAGACGGTTGGCCTCTTTTTCGACGCGTTCTCTGGTTTCGGGGTTGACTCTGTCCAGTCCACGCAGTGCTCGGGATACGGTGGAGACGGATACTCCGGCCGCCTTGGCCACGTCTGCGATGGTGGTGCGGGTCACGTTCGGTTCTCCTTAAGTCGGGTTTTGCGATTCATATTTGCTTCGTTCGTCACCCTACCATATCACGACACGCCCATTTTGTAAAAACGCTTGCATGACTGCAAACACTGTAATTATTGCCTTTTCTGACATACTTTGAAGATGGCTGGGATTATGACTTGCAAAAATTTGCGCAAGCGTTATTATGAGATTAGTCAACCAATGCACAAACAACAATGTGGTTGCGAAGAATAGTCAAATAATTGCAAGGAAAATCAATGCTGCCTAGCAATGATGGGTGACATTGATTGCCGCTAAAAAGGTGTACAAACGCTTGCATGATAGGAGGAAAAAATGACTGAAGTCACCGATCCCGCACTGTGGTGGAAGCAGGCCGTGGTCTATCAGGTCTACCCGCGTTCCTTCAAGGACTCCCGTGGCGAGGGACTCGGCCAGATCGCCGGTGTGACCGAAAAGATCGACTATCTGAAGGACCTTGGCGTCGACGCCATCTGGCTCAGTCCGTTCTATCCGTCCCAGCTGGCCGACGGTGGCTACGACGTGGACGATTACCGCAACGTCGACCCGAAGCTCGGAACCATGGATGATTTCGACGAACTCGCCAAGGCCGCACACGCACGAGACATCAAGGTCGTGGTCGACATCGTGCCGAATCACAGCTCCAATCTGCACGAATGGTTCAAGGCCGCCCTCGCAGCCGAACCGGGATCGCCGGAGCGTGACCGCTATATCTTCCGCGACGGCAAGGGTCCGAATGGCGATCAGCCACCGACCAACTGGGAGAACCATTTCGGCGGCCCGGCATGGACCCGCGTGCCCGACGGCCAGTGGTATCTGCATATGTTCACCAAGGAACAGCCTGACTGGAACTGGAACAATCGTGAGGTGCGCGACGATTTTCTCAGGACCTTGCGCTTCTGGCTCGATCACGGCGCCGATGGCTTCCGCGTGGACGTGGCGCACGGCTTGGCCAAGGATCTTGACCGCGATGCCCTCGATGACTATGTGGTCTGGTGCACCAACGACCAGCCGGAGGACGGTTCCCATCCGGTAATCGATCGTGACGAAGTACATGACATCTATCACGAGTGGCGCAAGGTGTTCAACGAGTACAATCCTCCGGCGTTCGCCGTGGCCGAGGCCTGGGTGCGTCCGAGCCGACAGCATCTGTATGCTTCGCCGGCCGATCTTGGCCAGATCTTCAACTTCGAATTCGCCAAGAAGGACTGGATCCGCGACGACATGCACCTGGCCATCGAGGAGGGGTTGGAGAGCGCGGAACGTTCCGGCTCCACCGCTACGTGGGTGATGAGCAACCATGATGTGATCCGTCATGCCACCCGTTACGCCCTGCCGCAGGTGCCGACCGGTGAATATCATCGTCTGGCGCTTGATTGGCTGCTGCGCGACGGCACCACGTTCGAAGAGAATCGCGAGCTCGGCACCAAACGCGCCCGCGCCGCGATCATGATGGAGATGGCGTTGCCCGGTTCCGCCTACGTGTATCAGGGCGAAGAGCTCGGCCTGTTCGAGGTGGCCGACATTCCGTGGGATGAACTGGAAGATCCGTCCGCATGGCGTACGTCCCGTTCCGCCAGCACCAAGGGCCGTGACGGCTGCCGTGTGCCGTTGCCGTGGGTCGCCGCGGACGCGCCGAAACTGGATGATCCAGACGATGAATTCGGTCACGACGGTTCCTTCGGATTCTCCCCGGCTGACGCCACTGCCGAACCGCATCTCCCGCAGCCGGCATGGTACAAGGATTTTGCGGTCGACGTGGAATCCGCCGATCCTGATTCCATGCTGAACCTGTACCGCCGCGTGCTGGCATTGCGCCATGACATGCAGACCACCGACCTGAGCGTCGAATGGCTGCCGGAAGACCGACCGGGCAAAGCGCATGACGGCGCCAATGGATTCCCCGGCGGCACCATCGCCTACAAGCGTGCCAATGGATGGGCCTCCATTACCAACTTCGGCGAAGAACCGGTCGCACTGCCGCAGGGCGATGTGCTGCTGACCTCCGGACCGCTCACCGATGACGGCAGGCTGCCGCAAGATACCAGCGCCTGGCTGAAATTGGCCGACTAATCGCAAACATCGCGTAAAGGGGATAATCATGTCGAAAATCACTACGGTCGCATCCACTGTGCCGGTCGTAACGGAGGAAGGATCGGCGGATAGTGCCAAGTGGCGTTTCACCGGAGGCTTTCTTGCCTTCTCGGTGCTGTCCGGCGCGGCCTTCTACATGACGATGTCGGTGCTGGTGCCACAGCGCCTGCGTGACATCGGCATCGCCAACTCCACTGCGGTGCTTGGCACCATCAACGCGGTCGGCTCAATCGCTTCCATCTTCATCGCACTGTTCATCGGCGCGCTATCCGACCGCACCGCAACCCGTTGGGGCAGGCGCACGCCATGGATCTTCTGCGGCGCGTTCATCTACGGCGTCTGCTTCTGGGCGTTGAGCCGTCCGATCAGTGCCGTGATCATCGGCCTCGTCTACGTGCTGGCGTTGATCGGTCTGAACATGGTGCAAGCCCCGATTTACGCCCGTATCTCCGATCAAGTGGCTCCGACATCGCGTGCCACCGTGTCCGCCGCAATCGGCGCGGGCGGTGTGATCGGCCAAGGCATCGGTACGTTGGTCGGCTCCTCGCTGATCGAACATATGGAACTCGGCTTTATCTGCGCAGGCATGTGTGCGCTGGCCGCGGGCGTACTGTCCGTGGTGATCGCCCCACGCGAGCCTTCCAGTGAAAACATGCCGAAGAACACCGACGAGCCGCTGTGGAAGGTCGTGGCGGCGTCGCTCACCCCGCCGCTGAAGAATTGCGCCGACTTCTACCGTGCGTTCATTTGCCGCACCTGCCTGATCGTCGCCTACCAGATGGTGTTCAGCTATCAGCTGTACATTCTGCAGGATTACATCGGCCAGGACAAGCTGTCGGCGGCGGCTTCCATCCAGGTCATTTCCGTGATCACCATGATCGTGTCCATCATCGCGTCCCTGGTGGCCGGACCGATCGCGGACGCCCTGAACCGCCGCAAGGCGCCGATCATCGTGGCATGCACGTTCTTCGCCATCGGTTTGGCCATGCCGTGGATTCTCCCGACGCAACAGGGCATGTTCCTCTTCGGCGGCATCGCCAGCTTCGGCTACGGCATGTACCTGTCCGTCGACCAAGCGCTGAACGTCGATGTACTGCCGAACAAGGAAACCGCCGGCAAGGATCTCGGCTTCATGAACATCGCCACCTGTGCGGGGCAGGCCATCGGCGTGGCCATCACCTCCACGCTGGTGAGCGTGCTCGGCTCCTACACGGTGGTGTTCCCGGTGGCCATCGGCATGACCGCCATCGCCGCCATCAGCGTGCTGGGCATCAAACGCGTGCGCTGAACAACGAACCGGAGCGCACCGCATACCGCAGGGCGGGGAAGAATCTCCCTACCCTGCGGTATCTTCATATGTTCGGCTCCACGCAGCGGGCGCGGCCGCAAACATATGAAACGAGGCAACAATGGTAGATGCGCATGACGGCGAAACATACACCGCTGAAGGCTCGCGTCTGATCTGGATCGACTGCGAGATGACCGGCCTGGATATCTTCGGCGGCGACGAACTCGTCGAAGTGTCCGTAGTGCCGACCGACTTCGATCTGAACGTGCTTGACGAGGGCGTCGATTTCGTGATCAAGCCCAGCCAGAAGGCCGTGGATCATATGAACGACTTCGTGCGCAACATGCATACCCGCTCCGGCCTGATCAAGGAGTGGGAACACGGCCTTTCTCTCGACGAGGCGCAAGCCAAGGTCGTCGAATACGTCAAGCGGTTCACGCCGGACGGCGTCAAGCCATTGCTGGCCGGCAACACCATCGGCTCCGACAAGAAGTTCCTCGACCATTACATGCCGGAACTCATGGAGCACCTGCATTACCGCACCATCGACGTAAGCACGTTCAAGGAGCTTGCCCGTCGCTGGTATCCGGCCGTCTACCTCAACCGTCCTCCGAAGAACGGCGGTCACCGCGCGCTCGCCGACATCATTGAGTCCCTGGATGAACTGCGTTACTATCGCAAGGCGTTCATGGCGCCGACGCCGGGACCGGATGAGGCCGAGGCCAAGGCCATCGCCGACGATATCAAGGCCACCAGTCTGATCGGCGAGAACTGATCGATTCGGGCGCATGGAACGACGGCGGTCCATGCCGTCCGTGATGTTTCCCCGACAATCGAAGGCAATGCAGGAAAGGACCCTTATGAGCGCAGCCGACTGGACCACCATCGACCAGCCGCAGGATATCCGACTCGTGGTCGCCGATATGGACGGCACCTTGTTGGACGAACATGGCCGGATTCCCGAAGGCTTCTGGGACATGCTCGCCAGACTGCGTGCGCGCGGCGTCGAATTCGTGCCGGCTTCCGGCCGCCAGTACGCCACGCTGCGCAACATGTTCGCTTCGAAGGCGTCCGAAGTGCTGAACGGGGGAGAGCTTTCCTATATCGCTGAGAACGGCAATGTCGTGGCGGTGGACGGCAAGGTCGTCGAAGTACATGGCGTCGATCTGGGCATCACGCGTCGCACCATCGACATGGTGAACGCCTCCGTGTCCGCCGGCGAATACGATATGGGTCTGGTGATCTGCGGTCTCAACACCGCATACGTGCAGCGTACCGATACGCCGTTCCTTGACGAGGTCGGCAAGTATTACGCGGCGTTGAAGATCGTCGATGACCTGCGCGAGGTGCTGGATTTCGCCGTCGAACCGGACGATTACGTTCCGGGCGAAGAAATCATCCTGAAGCTCGCGATTCTCGATTTCGGCAGTTCCGAGCAGATGACGAACAACAAGCTCGCTCATGTAAGGAACGATTACCAGGTGGTCGTCTCCGGGCAGCATTGGGTGGACATCATGAATCCGGCCACCGACAAGAAGCAGGGCGTCGAGGCGTTGCAGCGCGCGTTGGGCGTCACTCCCGCACAGACGGCGGTGTTCGGCGATTATCTTAACGACCTGCTGATGCTTGAGGCGGGTGACTGGTCGTTCGCCATGTCCAATGGCCATCCGGATTTGCGGGCGGCCGCACGTTATCTTGCGCCGTCGAACGCCAGTCGCGGTGTGCTCAAGGTTGTTGATAGGCTGATTGACTGACGGATGATTGCGCGCGGAGGCGCGGTTGCCCGGTGACGGCCATGCGATTCGGTCGCAGCCGAGTGCGGACGGTCACATGACGGAGGGGAAGGCGGTGCGATATGCGGCAGGAAGAGGCTCTTGCGATTCTGGGCACCGGCGCGAACGTCTTTCTGACCGGTGCGCCCGGTGCCGGTAAGACCTACGTGCTTAACGAATTCATACGTCAGGCGCGTGCGGATGGCGCCTCCGTGTCGGTCACCGCGTCGACCGGCATCGCGGCCACGCATATCAATGGAGTTACCATCCATTCATGGAGTGGCATAGGTCTTGCCAACGCGCTGTCCGATAAACTCGTCACCACCATTCGCACGCGACGCAAGCGCAAGCTGCAGGCGGCCGACATCCTCATCATCGACGAGGTTTCCATGTTGCATGCGTGGCTGTTCGACATGGTCGATCAGGTGTGTCGTATCATTCGCAAGGATTCGCGGCCGTTTGGCGGACTGCAGGTGGTGCTTTCCGGAGACTTCTTCCAGTTGCCGCCGGTGTCCGTTTCCGGGCGCGATCATGACCTGATCGTGCCCAGTCCGGAATTCGCGGCATCTCGCGAACGTTATGCGCGTGCCGGGCTCAATCCTGAGGGATTCGTCACCGAATCGTTGGTGTGGCAGGAGTTGAGCCCTGTTGTCTGCTACCTGACCGAGCAGCATCGTCAAGATGATGGCAAACTGCTTGGCGTACTCACCGATATCCGGGAGGGTTGCGTCAGCGATGAGGATCGTAATCTTCTGTTGACCCGGCTGGGCCGCATGCCAGAGCCGAATCAACGGGCCGTGAATCTGTTTCCGGTCAACAGACAGGCCGATTCACTCAACGACATGCGTCTGTTCGCGATCAGGGAGGAACCGCACGAGTATGTCGCCGAATCCTCCGGCCCGGCAAATCTGGTGGAACGGCTCAAAAGGAACATGCTCGCGCCGGAACATCTGTTGCTCAAGACCGGAGCTGCCGTGATGGCGGTGCGTAACGATACCGACCGTCAGTTTGTGAACGGCTCCTTGGGCACGGTGCGTGGGTTTGCCTCTGATGCCAAAGGCGGCTGGCCGATCGTCGAGTTCGAGAACGGCAATATCGTGACCATGAAGCCGAACTGTTGGCAGATGCAGGACGGTGATACCGTGCTCGCCTGCGTGAATCAGGTGCCGTTGCGCTGCGCGTGGGCCATTACGATCCACAAGTCGCAGGGGATGACGCTCGACCGTGCGGTCATGGATCTGCGGCGCACTTTCGCGCCCGGCATGGGGTATGTGGCGTTGTCGCGGGTGGAGAATCTTGAGGGGTTATATCTGGCGGGCGTGAACGAGCGTATGTTCCTGGTCTCGCCGGATGCGGTGCGGCTTGACGGCGAGCTCAGGCTTGGTTCGGCGAATGCCAGCGATGCGCTTGGCAGATATGGCGCCTCCGCCTTCATGCCGTTGCCGTCGGACGACGCGGACGACGAGTTCGCCCAGGATGCCCTATTCTGATTCGCTTTGTGGCCCTTGGTCAGCCCATCGCCTGCAATGAGCGGGCGAGATCGGGGTCGAGCTCGACTTCCGTCTCGATGTCTTCCGGATCCGGATCCCAGCAGCTGACGATCACGCAGGCCAAGCCGATCAGCAGCCAGATGGGATTGTGCTGCAGGAACGTGAACCCGGGAATCGCACGTGTGACGACGAGCCATGCCATCATGCCGACCAGCGCAAGGACATTGAACAGCTTTTTCCATGGCAGTGAAATCAACACCACGCACAGCAGGGCCATGCTCAGGCCCACCCATGTATTGCCTTCCGACAGTACTTCCGGTGCGGCTGCGGCGAATACGAAATAGCAGATGATGCCGATCCAGCCGAGTGTGTTCCAAATCGAAATGTGCGCGGTAATGTGACGCATGACATGCCGTCCTCTCTCAACGTGCGCCGTTCAATCGTCAGTTTCCTGAGATTATATACAGGCCACATGACTTATTTATAACTCTATAAATAAGATGTTTTCCGAGTGTTCGTAGTGGTTACGTCGCCTTGCCTGAGTAACTTGGGGCGTATGACCAAAGCACTTCGTATGTCTACCATGTTCCTGCGTACCCTGCGCGAGGACCCTGCCGATGCCGACGTTGTGTCGGACAAGCTCCTGCAGCGCGCCTGCTACCTGCGCAAGGCCGCCCCGGGCATCTGGACCTGGCTACCGCTGGGCCTGACCGTTCTGAACAAGATCGAGAACATCATCCGTGAGGAGATGGCCTCCATCGACGCCCAGGAGGTTCATTTCTCCGGCCTGCTGCCGCGCGAGCCGTATGAGGCCACCCACCGTTGGGAAGAATACGGCGACAACATCTTCCGATTGAAGGACCGTCATGAAGCCGACTATCTGCTGGCGCCGACCCATGAGGAAATGTTCACCCTGCTAGTCAAGGACCTGTATTCCTCGTACAAGGACCTGCCGGTGACCCTCTACCAGATCCAGACCAAGTACCGCGACGAATTCCGCCCGCGTGCCGGTCTGATCCGAGGCCGTGAATTCATCATGAAGGATGCCTATTCCTTCACCCTTGACAAGGAAGGCCTCGTCAAGGCCTATATGGACGAACGCGGTGCCTACGAACGCATCTTCGACCGCCTTGACCTGAAGTATGTGCCGGTGCACGCCATGGCCGGTCCGATGGGTGGCTTCGAATCAGAGGAATTCCTGGCTCCGATGGAGATCGGCGAGGACACTTTCGCGCAGTCTCCGTCCGGCAAGGCTTGGAACGTCGAGGCGTTGACCACTCCGGAGCCGGAAGCCATCGATTGTACCGACACCCCGGCCGCCGAGAAGCGTCCGACCCCGGATGCCGCCACCATCGACAAGATGGTCGAATTCGCCAATGCCAACCATCCGCGTTCCGATGGCCGTGCGTGGCAGGCCTCCGACATTCTGAAGAACGTGGTAATCGCCGTCATGCATCCGCAGGACGACAACCATGACGAACCGTGGCGCGAACTCGTGGTCGTAGGCGTGCCCGGCGATCGTTCGGTCGATATGAAGCGTCTCGAGGCTCAGTTCACCCCGGCCGAAATCGAAGAGGCCACCGAAGAGGATCTGAAGAAGCATCCGGAACTTGTCAAGGGCTATATCGGCCCGATGGCGCTCGGTCCGCAGGCCCGTGATGGCAAGAAGGCCGAAGCCGCCGAAGAGACCGGCGAAGCGCTGCGATACTTCGTGGATGCGCATATCGCCCGCGGTTCCGCGTGGTTCACCGGCGCCGACGAACATGAGGTTGACTATTATGACCTTGTCTACGGGCGTGACTTTGAGGCCGATGGCACCGTCGAGGCCGTTGAGGTGCGTCACGGCGATATGAGCCCGGACGGTTCCGGCCCGTTGAGCTTCGAGCGTGGCGTGGAAATCGGACAGGTGTTCCAGCTGGGCCTGAAATACTCCAACGCCCTTGGTTTGAAGGTACTCGACCAGAACGGCAAGACCGTTCCGGTGTGGATGGGTTCCTACGGCATCGGTGTGTCCCGTGTGATGGCCTGCATCGCCGAAACCCACCATGACGACAAGGGCTTGGCTTGGCCGGCCGTCATCGCCCCGGCCCAGGTGCATGTGGTCGCTACCGGCAAGGATGCGGCAGCGTTCGAAGCCGCGGAACAGCTGATTGCCGAACTTGAGGCCAAGGGCATCGAGGTCATTTTCGATGACCGTAAGAAGGTCTCGCCGGGTGTGAAGTTCAAGGATGCCGAGCTGATCGGCGTACCGCTGATCGCCGTCGCCGGCCGCGACACCGTGAACAATGGCACCATTGAAGTGCGCGATCGCAATGGCGAGAACGCCGAGGCGGTGCCGGTCGCCGATGCGGCGCAGGTGATTGCCGACCGCGTCGCAGCTCTGATCCAATAGCGGCAAGCGCCACCCGTTGTTTTCCGAACGGGCGCAGCGAAGCCGAGGATTCTACGATATTGGGGATCCGAGGCCTTGTTGCGTCCGTTCATCATGACGGACATTGTTGTGTGGGGAGATCGAAGCACAGTCCATACACAACCGATTGTGGATGAGTGTGGATAGTGGGTGTCTTGTCCACCCATTGTCCACGACTCGCCCGGAGGTCTTTCAGTTATCCACATTCCCCGTTCGGCGTTGCGTCGGCCCATCATCATCGGCGATAGTGGAATCACCGCGGAAAACGCAAGGATGCGGGAAGTCGTACGGCGCTCCTCTCTCTCATACCCCTTTACCTGACCGTATGTGCTTCCGTACCGATTCGGTACTTTCCGCGGCCCACATCCGTTGGCAGAAAGGGCCGATCATGGCACAGCAACAAGGCTTACTCACCATCACCGGATATGTCGGCGCAAATCCGGTGCCATTCAACAGGGAGGGCATGCCTCATGCAAGCTCGTTCCGTCTGGCCAGCACCCGCCACTATTTCGACAATCGTGCGCAGCAATGGCGTGACTTGCCTACCACATGGATCACAGTGAAAGCGTATCGGACGTTGTCGGAGAACATCTGTCAATCATTCAAAAAGGGCGAGCCGGTCATAGTGACCGGTGTGCTTGCTACGGAGACGTGGAATGGCGAAAACGGGGAATCGCGGTCCCGCACGGTGCTTGAAGCCAGCAATGCGGGGCATGATCTCAATTATGGGGTCACCGCATTGCGTCGATTCGCCAAACCCAATGCGGCCAATGCCGAGTCAGCGACGCAGATGCCGGCGGCCCGATCCAATGCCGGAGTGCAGATCGGCGTCGATCCGTACACGAATCCACAGGGTGCGGCTGGTACGGCGGTTTCGCAACCGGTGGAGGTATTGCCTCACGATGAACCTGAACCACAATCGGCGGAGGTCGGTGCTGACGCACCGGGCGATTCTTCGGGATGGCCGGCGACTGACGTGCAGCCGGATGAATATGCGAAGGCCGCCGAATCCGTCAAGGAGGAAGGGGAATTCGGCGGCCAGGAGTTTTAGCGGCCTGTTCGTCTACCAGATGCGCACGCGCTGTTCGGGGGCAAGCCACATGCCGTTGTCCGCAGTCACGTCGAAAGCCTTGTAGAACAGGTCCACGTTGCGTGCGATGCCGTTCGTGCGACACTCGGCGGGGGAGTGCGGATCGATCTGCAGATACTGCTCGGCCAGTTCGTCGCGGTTCTTGGTGCGCCAGATGGAGGCATAGCTCAGGAAGAAACGCTGCAAGCCGGTGAAGCCGTCGATTTCAGGCGCTCCGGCCAGAGAGGACTCAATGGCCTCCTCGGAACCGTCCTTTTCGCGGCCGGCAGCGTCATCAAGAGCGAATGCGTAGGCCTTCAGTGCGATGTTCACGCCGCTCAGATCGCCGATATTCTCACCGATGGTCAGTGCGCCGTTGACATGCGGGGCTTTGGACGGGTCATCGGAGTACTTCTCGGCGAGCTGTGTCGGCACGAACTCGTTGTACTGGCCGATGAGCTTGCGCGTCAATGCCTCGAAGTTGGCCTTGTCCTCTTCGGTCCACCAGTCGTTGAGCTTACCGTCGCCGTCATACTGCGAACCCTGATCGTCGAAGCCATGGCCGATCTCGTGGCCGATCACCGCGCCGATGCCGCCGTGATTCGCGGCGTCCTCGGCATCCGGGTTGAAGAACGGCGGCTGCAGAATGGCGGCAGGGAATACGATCACGTTCATGGTCGGCTCGTAGTAGGCGTTCACCGTCTGCGGGTTCATCAGCCATTCGTCCTTATCGACCGCCTTGCCGACCTTGGCCAGTTGGTAGCCCGTCTCATACAGGTTGGCCGCGTGCATGTTCTCGGCGAATCCGGCTTCCTCGCGAACGTCCAGTGCGGTGTAGTCGCGCCAATGGTTCGTGTAGCCGATCTTCGGCACGAACTTGGAAAGCTTCTCCAACGCCTTGGCCTTGGTCTGCTCGCCCAGCCAGGCGGAGTTGGAGATGGAGACGCGGTAGGCGTCGATGAGGTTGGCGACCAGCTGTTCCATGCGCCGCTTGGAGGATTCGGGGAAGTGACGTTTCACATACTCACGGCCGATGTCTTCGCCGCAGACGCTGTTGACGAGCGAAACACCGCGTTTCCAACGGTCGCGTTGCTGCTTCTGGCCGGAAAGCACCTTGCCGTAGAAGTCGAAGTTGGTGTCGTCGAACTCATGTGGCAGTTCCAACGTGGATCCGATGATCACATGGACGCGGGCCCACAGTTTGAGGTCATCCAGATCGGCGGCGGCCCAGAAGGCGTTGAGGCCTTTGACGAAGCTCGGTTCATGCACGATTGTGCGGGAGAAGCATCCTGCGAAATCAATCGGCTGCGTCGCGGCCGCGGTGGTGGTGTTGTACGCCTCCTGCCAGGACTCGATCCAGGCATCCAGGCCATAGTCGGCAAGCATGGTGCTCAGCTCGGCATGACCGGTGGGGTTATAGGTCTTCTGCGAATCGCGGGTGGCGACATTGTCCCAGTGGTACGAGGCGATTGTCGTCTCGACCTCAAGGAGACGTCTGGCTTGGGATTCGGCCTCATCGTCGGCTTCGACGAGTTTGGCGTTGGTGAGCTGCTTGGCCACCATCTTGACGTAGGCTTCGCGGATCGGTGCGTAATGATCCTCGCGATAGTAGGCCTCATCCGGCAATCCGAGACCGGCTTGTTCGATGTGGATGATGTTGGTCTCCGGGGCGCCGGGATCGCCATAGACGGCGATGCCGAATAGGTCCGGTCCGCCAATCGGGTTCATTGCGCCCAATGCGCGCACCAGCCCGGCCTTGTCGGTGGCTTCGTCGATGGCGTTGAGTTGGTCGGCGATGGCGGTGAGTCCAGAGGCATCGATGGCGTTCACGTCGAGGAAGCTCCTGAACAGCGTGCGTGACTTGACGGCCGGACAGTCATCGTCTTCGAGGATGTCGTGAATCTGGTTTTCGGCGTCCTCGGCAAGCTTGTCGAAGGAGCCGTAACGGGAGCGGTCGTCGGGGAGGCGGTACATGTCGATCCACGGGCCGTTGACATAGCGGAACAGATCTTGTGCCGGAGAGGTCACGGCGGAGAACGATGCCGGATCGATGCCGGAAGTCAAAGTGGTACTCATGGCTTCACACTATCCATATTTGGTGACAAAACGTTGTTATGCATGCCGGTGTTCCGACTTGGCCGAGCCCCCGATATCAGCCGACGGCAAAATAGACAGCTTGTCGAATAGTGTCGATGGTTAGAATTAGACAAGCTGTCTAAGATGGTGGCGGAACGTAAAGGAAGGAACGACCATGACCGATCCGAATATGCATGATTCGCAGGAGCAGCCGGAATATGGCGCCTACGACCGGAATCGCGACGAGGCGCAGACGCCGCGCTATTTCGACAATCCTTATGGGAATCCTTATATGGGCGGCGGCAATCAGGGGCAGGATGGCTCCTGGCAGCCGGTGAGCCCGTTCAAGCTGGTGGAGGAATGGCTGCCGCAGCAGGCGAAGAACGCCATTCGCGGCGTCTACGGCGTACTCGGCGTCGTCGCCCTCATCCTTGGCTTGGCCCTGCTGATCTGGCCCGGTGCCACCTTGAAGGTGGCAGCCATCGCGTTGGGTGCCTATTTCGTGGTCTCCGGCGTGATTCGTATCGTCACCGCGGTCGTGGAACTCGGCCTGCCGGGAGGGTGGCGCGTGCTTGACATCCTCATCGGCGTGCTGCTGACCGTCGGTGGCGTGATCGTACTGAAAAACGCCGCGCTGTCTGGTGCCACGCTCGCCGTGCTCATCACCATGGTGGTCGGTCTCGGCTGGATGATGGAAGGCGTGATGGCGCTCGTCGAATCCTGGCGTATGCCAAGCTCCGGATGGGCCGTGGTCTATGCGCTGTTGTCGATCGTGGCCGGTTTCATCGTGCTGTTCTCCCCGGTGAGTTCCACCGCATGGCTCATCCTCTTCGGCGGTTGCGCCCTGATCGTGCTTGGCGTCGTCGCCATCGTCCGTGCCTTCACCTTCGGCAAGCCCCGTCGCAGGTAACGTCGCCGCTGTAGGGCGTGCGAAGTAGGGTTGGAAGCATGATTGAACTGAAAACTCCAAAAGAGATCGAAGCGATGAAGCCGGCCGGTCGTTTTGTCGGCGGAATCCTGCGCGACCTGAAGGAATTCACCAAAGTCGGCACCAACCTGCTTGAAATTGACGAATTCGTGCATAAGCGCATCGTCGACCGCAAGGGCGCCACGTCCTGCTACGTGGACTATGCCCCGGATTTCGGCACCGGTCCGTTCGCCCACTACATCTGCACTTCCGTGAACGACGCCGTGCTGCATGGCGTGCCGTTCGACTACAACCTGAAGGATGGCGACCTCATCAGCCTGGATCTCGCCATCAACGTGGACGGCTGGGTGGGTGATTCCGCCATCAGCTTCGTGGTCGGCGACCACAAGGATCCGGAGGACCTGCGCCTGATCAAGTGCACCGAAGAGGCGCTTGAGGCCGGTATCGCCGCCGCGCAGCCGGGCAACCGTCTTGGCGACATCTCCAGCACCGTCGGCGACGTGGCCCGTGGGTATGGCTATCCGATCAATCTGGAGTTCGGCGGTCATGGCGTGGGGCACATCATGCATGGCGACCCCCATGTGCCGAACGACGGTCGTGCGCATCACGGCTACAAGCTGCGTCCGGGTCTGGTCATCGCCATCGAGCCATGGTTCCTCAAGACCACTGATGAAATCTATCAGGATCCGAAGGACGGTTGGACCCTGAGGAGCGAGGATGGTTCACGTGGCGCGCACAGCGAGCACACCATCGCCATCACCGAAAACGGTCCGGTGATTCTCACCGTTCGCGACTAGTCGATTCGCAATGCAAAACCTCCCTCTGGCGAAGAGGGAGGTTTTGCATATGCGTCGGCTATTTTTGAGACGTAGGTTTGTCGCGAAACAAGCATGCCATATAGTGAACACTACTTTGAACGGTTAAGGAGCGTGCGAGTATGGCCACAGCCCATCTGAGTGTGGAATCAAAGGACTTCACCCTGCCGGTGGTCGAGGCCACGGCAGGCGCGGACGGCATCGTGGTATCCACGCTGCGCAACGATGGCTGGGTCACGCTCGATCCGGGCTTCCTGACCACTGCGCAGTGCGAATCGAAGATCACCTACATCGACGGCAAGAACTCGATTCTGCGATATCGAGGCTATCCCATCGAGCAGCTGTGCGAAAAATCCGATTTCCTTGAAGTCGCCTGGCTGCTGCGCCACGGTGAGTTACCCAACCAGGAACAGTACGACCGATTCATCTCCGACATCAACCACCGTACGATGGTAGGGGAGGACTTCCGCACGTTCATGGGCTCCTTCCCGCGCACCGCGCATCCTATGAGCGTAATGGCATCCGCCATCAATGCGCTTGCCACCTTCTATCCGGACACCACCGACATCACCGACTCCGACCAGCTCGACGAGGCGGCGACCATCATCATGGCGAAGGCCCGTACCATCGTGAGCTACATCTTCCGCCGTCGCCGTGACGAGCCGATGCTATACCCGGATTATTCACGCGGCTATGTCGATGACTTCCTGCGCATGTGCTTCGCCGTTCCGTACGAGCCGTTCGACTCCGATCCGCTGTATGTGCACGCGCTTGGCCGACTGCTCATCATCCATGCCGACCATGAGCAGAACTGCTCCACCTCGGTGGTACGCATCGCCGGTTCCGCACACGCCAATCTGTATTCCGCCGTCGCGGCCGGCATCAATGCGCTGTCGGGCCCATTGCACGGCGGTGCGAACGAAGCCGTGCTCCGCCAGCTCAAGGCCATCCGCGATTCCGGCAAGTCCGTCGAGGAATTCGTGGAGGATGCCAAGGCCAATGGTCAGCGCATCTCCGGCCTCGGCCATCGTGTGTACAAGTCGTACGATCCGCGCGCGGCCATCGCCAAGACGTATCTGCAGAAGATCATGGAGCGTGCCGATACCCTGAAGCTGCCGGCCGATGAGCGCGCACTGTTCGACGTGGCTACCGAGCTGGAAGAGATCGCGCTGAACGACGAATACTTCATCACCCGTCACCTGTACCCGAACGTCGACTTCTACACCGGTCTGATCTACCGTGCGATCGGTTTCGATCCATCCATGTTCACCACGCTGTTCGCGTTGGGTCGTATTCCGGGCTGGATCGCGCAATATCGCGAGATGCTTGCCGATCCGAACACCAAGATCGGCCGTCCTCGTCAGGTCTACACCGGCTACACCAAGCGCGACTACACCCCAATGGACAAGCGCTGACCACCGGAATCGCGACAAGACTACTTGTGGTAGGGCTCGCCGGCGTTGATTTTGTAGGCGCGGTAAATCTGTTCCAACAGGATGACGCGCATTAGCTGGTGCGGGAAGGTCATTCTGGAAAAGCTCAGCAGATAGTCGGCACGTTGGAGAATCGACGGGTCGAGGCCAAGCGAGCCGCCGATGATGAGCTGGATGTGACTGGTGCCATGCAATCCGAGGCCGTCGATTTTGGCGGCCAGCTCCTCACTGGTGAGCTGCTTGCCTTCGATGGCCAAGGCGATGACGAACGCATCGTCACGGATATACCTGGCGATGCGTTCTCCTTCCTTCGCCTTGATCTGGCGTTCCAAGCCCTCGCCCGCGTGCTCCGGCGTCTTCTCATCCGCCACTTCCACGATGTCGAGCTTGCAATACCGGCCCAGCCGTTTCGAATATTCCGCGATGGCGTCTCGAAGATACTTCTCCTTGACCTTGCCGACGGTGATAAGCGTTATTTTCAATTGTTGTGAAGCTTCTCGTTGAGTTCGATGCCGGTCTTGCGATACCGGGCTTCGATGCGGCCGGACACCGAGTTGCGGATGAACAGGATGTTGTCCTTGCCGGACAGATCCGCGCCCTTGACGGTCTCGAGCGGCTCTCCTGCGGCGACCTTGGCCTTGTCGTAGATGGTGACCTTCGTGCCGGCAGTCACGTACAAACCGGCTTCGACCACGCAGTTGTCGCCCAGGGAGATGCCGATGCCGGCGTTCGCGCCGAGCAGGGAATGCTCGCCGATGGAATTCTTCAGCTTGCCGCCGCCCGACAGGGTGCCCATGATGGAGGCGCCGCCGCCGATATCGGAACCATTGCCGACCACAACACCCTGAGACACGCGGCCTTCGACCATGGAGACGCCGAGGGTGCCTGCGTTGAAGTTCACGAAACCGGCATGCATGACGGTGGTGCCCTCGGACAGGTGAGCGCCCAGACGCACGCGGTCGGCATCTCCGATGCGTACGCCGGTCGGCACGACATAGTCGACCATGCGGGGGAACTTGTCGATGGACAGTACGTTCACATCGGCCTTCGGCAGGCCCGGGGCGGCCTGGTTGGCAACGTTCATCACGTCGAGTCTGCGCAAGGCGAAATCCTCGACCGCAAACGGACCGTAGTTGGTCCACACCACGTTGTTAAGCGCGCCGAAGATGCCATCGAGGTTCAGGCTGTTCGGCTGGGCCAGACGCATGCTCAGCAGATGCAGGCGCAGATAGGCGTCGGCGGCGTTCTCGATTGGCTCGTCGAGTTTGGAGATGGTGAACACCGGAATGCGACGCACCCCGCGGGCATCGGTGCCCTCATGGGCCAGATTGCCGAAGCCGTGGTTCGGGCGGGAGACTTCTTCGGGAGCTTCGCCGAGCTTGAGCTCCGGATACCATACGTCCAAGGTGTTGCCGGCGGCGTCCACGCTGGCCAGGCCCCAACCCCACGCAGTGCGCTGATCGGTCATTTGACTCTCCTTCAATGCGAATATTGCTAATTCCGTTAGCAACATTAGCGTCAGGGGATGGCGTTGGGCGTCAAGATTCCATGTGGCGGGTGTCACCGGGCATGGCCCCTGCTCGGGGCGGTGCGCGTGGGCTCCTCATCGGAAGAGGCGGGGCGTGACATCGGAGAGGGGAGCAAAGTACGACGCGTTGCGTATACTTTGGCAACGTGAGTGACTATCAGAACAATCGTGAGCAGCGTGAACGCCGCCGTCGCACCGTAGTGCGTGCGGTGGGCATCATCATTGCCGCCGCGATGTTGCTGAGTGTGGTTATTCCTGCTATCTACGCAGGTCTTTGACGTCGTTAGGCCCGCATGGTCCGGAGCGGGTCTGCATTCCCCCAAGCGAGAACAGGTTCGCGGTTTCGCTGCAAGGGAAGTGCGTGCGGGCTCGCGGAAACACCGAAGGATTGTGCGAGAGCTGTAAGCGGCTCCCCGACAGATCAAGATAATCAACGTAAAGAAATGTATGGTGTACACGATGGCAGAATTTGATTATTCCCAGGCTATTGGCGAGGCACGCGCCAAGTATGAGTCCATTTCCAAGGCGCTTGACGTCGATCGCCTTACCGCCCAAGCCAAGGAGCTTGAGGTGCAGGCGGCCGAGCCAGGTCTGTGGGACGACCCTGAGAACGCCCAGAAGATTACCAGCAAGCTCTCCGCGGTGCAGTCGCAACTCAAGCGTCTCGCCTCCGCGAGCCAGCGCATCGACGATGTGGAGACTCTCGTCGAGCTCGGCCGCGAGGAGGAAGACGCCGACACCCTCGAAGAGGCGAAAAACGAGATCGAAGGCATTCGGCACGATCTGGACGATATGGAGATCCAGACCCTGCTCGACGGCGAATACGACGAACGTTCCGCCGTGGTGACGATCCGATCCGGCGCCGGCGGCGTCGACGCGGCCGACTTCGCGCAGATGCTGCTACGCATGTATCTGCGTTGGGCCGAACGCAACGGCTACAAGGCCAAGGTCATGGACACCTCCTATGCGGAAGAGGCGGGCATCAAGTCCGCCACCTTCCAGGTGGATGCTCCATATGCCTACGGCCGTATGAGTGTGGAGGGCGGCACCCACCGTCTTGTGCGCATCTCCCCGTTCGACAACCAGGGCCGCCGACAGACCAGCTTCGCCGCCGTGGAAGTGGTGCCTTTGGTCGAGGCCACCGATCATATCGACGTGCCGGATTCCGAAATCCGCGTCGACACATATTGCTCTTCCGGCCCGGGCGGCCAGGGCGTGAACACCACGTATTCCGCGGTGCGCATCACCCACATTCCGACCGGCATCGTCGTGACCATGCAGGACGAGCGTTCGCAGATTCAGAACCGCGCCGCCGCCATGGCCGTGCTGCAGTCCCGACTGCTGGTGCTGCGTCACGAAGAGGAAGCCAAGAAGAAGAAGGAACTCGCCGGCGACATCAAGGCCAGCTGGGGTGATCAGATGCGTTCCTACGTGCTGCACCCATACCAGATGGTCAAGGATCTGCGCACCGGCTACGAGACCTCCCAGACCCAGGCCGTGTTCGACGGCGACATCGACGCATTCATCGAGGCCGGCATCCGTTGGCGTCATGAACAGCGCCGTGCCGCGGCCGAAGAGGCAGAAGCGTAACGCAAAGGGGAACCACGATGGCGCTGATCTCGCTCGATCACGTAAGCAAAGTCTATCCGAAGGGCACGCGTCCGGCATTGGATGATATCAACCTCTCCATCAATCGAGGCGATTTCGTCTTTTTGGTGGGCGCATCCGGCTCCGGCAAAACCACGCTGCTGAGTCTGCTGCTTCGTGAAGAGGAAGCCACGGATGGCGAGATCCGCGTCGCCGGCAACGATCTGAGACGGCTGGCCCCACGTCAGGTCCCGTTCTACCGTCGTACCATCGGCTTCATCTTCCAGGATTACAAACTGCTGAACAACAAGACGGTGTGGGAGAACGTCGCCTTCGCGTTGGAGGTGATCGGCACAAGCCGGTCCACCATCAAGTCGCTGGTGCCGAAAGTGCTGGAGACGGTCGGTCTGACCGGTAAGGAGAACAGCTATCCGCATGAGCTTTCCGGCGGTGAGGCCCAGCGTGTAGCCATCGCGCGCGCCTATGTGAACCATCCGCAGATCCTGCTTGCCGACGAGCCTACCGGCAATCTCGACCCGACTACGTCGCTGGGCATCATGGAGGTGCTGGACGCCATCAACCGTACCGGCACCACCATCGTGATGGCCACGCACAACGAAGAGATCGTCAACTCCATGCGCAAACGCGTGGTCGAACTGCATACCGGGAAAATCGTGCGCGATGAACAGCAGGGATCGTACGATTCCGCGCTGTACTTCCCGGACGCCGAAGTCGAATCCAAATCGCATCAGGCGTTGGGCACGTCCGATAAAGACCAGCGGTATCGAGCCCCCAATGCCATCGAAACCGGTTCACAGGTGGATGTGGAAGGCGAGACCCGCGTCGAGACCGCGGCGAATGCCGTCGACGCCATCACACAGACGCTGAGTTCCGGGGCAGGGGACGAAGGCATCGCCCGACTGGCCAACTCCGTGCATTCCGGACGTACCGGACGATATGGCGACGCCTTCGCCTCTCCAGAAGACACCATGACCTGGGGCAAGGGTCTCAAGCTTGACGATATCGACGGGTCTGAAGGGCAGGCCGAAGCCGTGAGCGAGCCTCCCGCACCGCCGACGGCGGTAAAATCCGAAACGTCTGCGGAATCCGAGGTGACCGCAACGACCGAGACGGCCACGGCAGCCGAAACACCAGGAGAGAACGAGACCCTGAATCCTCCGGCACCGCCCGCTCCATCCGGCGATGCCGCCCAAGAGGCGGAAGAAGTACACAAGGAGGACGACTGATGCGCCTGCGCTTCATTCTTTCCGAAACCTGGACCAGCCTGACCCGCAACGTGTCGATGATCATCTCCGTGATGCTGGTCACCTTCATCTCCTTCCTGTTCATCGGCGCTTCGGCCCTCATGCAGGTGCAGGTCACCGAGGCGAAGGGCGAGTGGTACGACAAGGTGGAGGTCGTGGTGTGGCTCTGCCCGGATGGCACCAGCCAGGCCGCATCCTGTGCCGCCGGCACGGCACCGACCGATCAGGAGATCGTCGATCTCGAGAACCTGATCCATCAGGAAGCAGGCAAGGTCGTTTCCAAGATCACCTATGTGAGTCGTGAGGACTTCTACAAGAACACCTTCCTCAAGCAATACCCCACAGGTACCTATCAGGGCCGTACGCTGACCGCCTCCGATATGCAGGCCTCCCTACGGCTGAAACTGAGCGATCCGACCAAGTATCAGGTCGTTTCCGAAATTCTCAACGGGCGAACCGGCGTGGAGGAAGTGCAGGATCAGCGCAAGATCTTCGATCCGGTGTTCTCCGTACTGAACCGCGCCACCGCGGTGACCATGGTGCTTGCGGCCGTGATGATAGTGGTGGCCATCATGCTGACCGGCACCACGATTCGTATGAGCGCCGCCTCGCGTAAGAACGAGACCGAGATCATGCGATTGGTCGGCGCTTCCAATTGGACGATTCGATTGCCGTTCGTGCTGGAAGGTGTATTCGCCTCATTCCTCGGATCGTTGCTTGCGGCCGGTGCGTTGAGCGGCATCGTGAAGGTGTTCATTACCGATTGGCTGGCGCAGACCGTGCAGTGGATGCCGTTGATTACGCAGAAAACGGTGTGGTTGGTCGCGCCCGCTTTGATTCTCGGTGCGGTCGCGTTGTCGGTCGTCGCCTCCAGCATTTCGCTGAGAAGGTACCTCAAGGCGTAGCGGCTCCCAAGGTTTTTCCGGCATGGTCCCAGGAAGTTTCATTACTTGGACTTCCAGCTTTCTTCTGTACAATGCCGAAAGAACGGTTGGTATCGGAAAGGCTTCAATGTCAAGGAAAATGGTTCAACGGGCACACGCCGTCACCGGCATGCTGCTGGCCTCGGCGATGCTGTGCGCTACGGGGATGGCGGTCATGGTGGCGCCCGCACCGCAGGCCCGTGCGGTGAGCGTCTCCGAATATCAGAACAAGGTTGCGGATCATGCGAAGCTGAAAGCCCAGCTTTCCGGCGTAAGCAGCGATCTTGCCGATACGATTCTGCAACTTGCGGATCTCAACGACAATCAGATTCCGGCCGCCGTCGAGGCCGCCGATGCAGCTCAGCAGGCGGCTCAGCAGGCGCAGAGCCTGGCCGATGCCACTGCGGAGCGACTTGAGGCGGCCAAGCAGGATAAGGCGACTTTGGAGGAGCAGATCGCGCAGACCGGCAGCGATTACGATGATGCCAAGGCCGCGGTGGCCCAGTTGGCACGTCAAAGCTTCCATGGTTCCGACGTGTCCGATGTGTTGGACGTGGTGACCAACTCGACCACGACGGACGAATTCGTGAACAAGATGCAGTCCGAAGCGGCGGTGACCCGTAGCGAAACGAACGCGGCGAGCGATGCCGCGAACGATCTGAACACATCGATGAATCGTGAGGAACGTCTGAGCGCCATCGAAGACAAGATCACCCAGCTCAAGACCCAGGCCGATGAGCAGGCCGCCAGCGCCCAGCAGGCCGCCAGCGACGCCAATGCCAAGAAGGAGGCCCTGCAGCAGCTGCGTGATGAGGGTGCGGCGAAGCGTGAACAGCTGGAGGCGCAGAAAAGCCAATTGACCACGCAGAGCGCACGTGAGGCCGCGGACATCGTGGCCATGAAATCACAGATCGATTCGTGGAACAACCAGTACAACAGCGGCAATAGCGCCACGCCGAATCCAGGAAACAACCAGCAGCAGTCCGGCGGCAATTCCAGCGGCAACACATCGTCGAACAATTCCGGCACCAACACCGGTGGCAACGGTCAATCCACCAATACCAATACCGGTGGCAACACCAATTCGGGCAGTGCCAGCGGCATGGACTACTCCGTTCCCGGCAGCTGCCCATCCGGTTCCGGATACTGCTACGGGCATAACACCGGCAATACGGTCGGCGGCTCCGCCTATCCGGCACGGCAGTGCACGTTGTGGGCATACCTGCGGCGCTCCCAACTCGGGCTTCCCGTCGGGTCCTATATGGGCAACGGTGCCGAGTGGGCCAATACCGCGCGTAGCCTTGGCTATCTGGTGAACAATACCCCGCATTATGGCGCGGTCATGGTGTTCGCCCGTGGGCAGAGCGTCGGAGGTCACTGGACCGCCGATTGGCAATATGGGCATGTGGCCGTGGTGGAACGCGTCAATGCGGATGGTTCGGTACTGATCTCCGAAGGCGGCACGGGATTCTCCACGTTCCCCGCATGGGAGACGATCTCCAATGCGGGAGCCTATCAGTACATCCATTACTGACATATCGGTGAATGTCCTGTGGCCAAGCGTGCCGTTCGAATCGTCGGGCGGCACGCTTTCGTGATATTGTCTGTTGTTGCATCGCATCGCACCATGGGAAACCGGAAAGGAGGTCCGGATGGTCAAGGAACAGGGAACGAAGCCGATCGCGCAGAACAAGAAAGCGCGGCACGATTACGCCATCGAGGACAAGTACGAGGCCGGTCTGGTGTTGACCGGCACCGAAGTGAAGTTGCTTCGTGAGGGGCGTGCATCGTTGGCGGAATCCTTCATCACCATCGATCGCCGCGGCGAGATATGGCTTGAAGGAGCGAATATTCCCGAATATCTGAACGGTACGTGGAACAACCATGCGCCCAAGCGCAAGAGGAAGCTTCTGCTGCATGCCGAACAGATCGCCAAGCTCGCACGGCAATCGGAAGCCAAGGGGTACACCATCGTGCCGTTGAGCCTGTACTTCAAAGACGGACGGGTCAAGGCGGAAATCGCGCTCGCCCGAGGCAAGAAGGAATTCGACAAGAGGCAGGCCCTGCGTGAGGAGCAGGACAAACGTGAGGCACTGCGCGCCATGCGCTACGCCAACAGGCAGGTCCGCTGACCACATTTCGAACATTTTGCGCAGGATTTATGTAGCTGTAGCAATGGCCTCTTATCGTGCCTGACATGACCTGGTTTGGCTGGGTCGGTTTGGCTGGGTCTTTAGAGAGAGGACTTGATATGGCATTCAGGAACATGAAGGCGTGCGCGGCGATTGCATTGAGTGCCGCAATGGTACTGTCGATGGCCGCCTGTGGCACTTCGGACAAGGCGGATTCCTCCGCTTCCGGCGGCTCAAGCTCGTCTTCGAGCACCACCGGTTACGATGTCTCCGGCGTGAAGAAGGACGACGACATCGCCGCAATGCTGCCGGATTCGGTGACGAAGGACGGTAAGTTGTCCATCGGCATGGACACTTCTTACGCTCCGGCGGAATTCCTTGCCGAAGATGGCAAGACCCCCGTCGGTTTCGATGTGGACATCGCCAAGGCGTTGGCCAACATCTTCGGCCTGGAAGCGGATCCGGAGACCTCCAACTTCGATTCGATCATTCCATCCGTCGGGTCCAAGTATGACATCGGCATCTCCTCCTTCACCATCACCAAGGAGCGTATGGAGGCCGTCGACTTCGTGAGCATGTTCAAGGCCGGCTCCACGTGGGTCGTCAAGAAGGGCAATCCGAATAAGGTGGATACCTCCAGCCTGTGCGGACTCAAGATCGCGGTGCAGACCGGCACCACCCAGGAGGAGGAAGTCAACGAGGCCCAAGAGCAGTGCAAGGCCGACGGCAAGCAGGACATCCAGATCCTGTCCAACAAGCTGCAGACCGATGTGACCACCAACGTGGCCACCGGCAAGGCCGACGTGTTCTATGCGGACTCGCCGGTCGCCGGCTACGCCATCGCGCAGACCGAGGATACGCTGGAGGCCCTTGGCGAGGATGTCGGCGTGACCAAGGAGGCCGTGGCCATCAAGAAGGGCGATTCCGACACCGACAAGGCCGTGCAGGCCGCCCTGCAGAAGCTCATGGATGACGGCACCTACATGAAGATCCTCAAGCATTGGGGCGTCGAATCCGGCGCCATCGACAAGGCCGAGATCAATCCGACCGATCTAAGCTGATTCCTCCGATTCCCGCCTCTGGCGGGGGAGGAAATACTCACGTAGCATTACTGCCTTATCGTACCCATTTGGGATACTGGGGATTCGTTGCTTCGGGAAGCGATGAATGTTCGGTAGAAGAAGAGAAGACAGAAGAAAGAAGAATACGATAATGGCAGTGAAATTCAAGTCCATGGCGGCCCTCGCGCTGAGCGCCGCCATGCTGCTCTCCATGGCCGCCTGCGGCACCACCGACAGCGCCGATTCCAGCGCCTCGGCGAGTTCATCAAACACCACCACCGGCTATGACGTCTCCGGCGTCCAGAAGGATGACGAGCTGGCCAAGCTGGTCACCGAAGGCACCACCGTCAAGGACGGTGAGCTGTCCTCCGGTATGGAACTTTCCTACGCTCCGGCTGAATTCTATGCCGAAGATGGCAAGACCCCGGTCGGCTACGACGTGGACATGACCAAGGCCATCGCCCAGGTGCTGGGCCTGAAACCGAAGATCGTCTCTTCCATGTTCGACACCATCATCCCGTCCATCGGAACCAAGTACGATCTGGGCATTACCTCCATGACCATCACCAAGGAACGTATGGAGTCCGTGGACTTCGTCAGTTATTACCGTGCCGGCTCCACCTGGGTCGTGCAGAAGGGCAATCCGAAGAAGCTCGATGCCTCCGACATGTGCGGCGCGAAGATCGCCGTGCAGACCGGCACCACCCAGGAGGATGACGCCAACGACATCGCCAAGGGATGCAAGGCCGACAACAAGGCCGAGGTGCTTTCCTATAAGCGTCAGGCCGAAGCCGCCACCGCCGTGGCCACGGGCAAGGCCGATGCCTTCTACGCGGATTCGCCGGTTGCGGGCTATGCCATTTCGCAGACCGACGGCCTTGAAGCTCTCGGTGACGTGGAAGGCGTCGCCAAGCAGGGCATCGCCATCGAAAAAGGCAACGAAAAGCTGGATGAAGCCGTGCAGAAAGCCCTGCAGAAGCTTATGGATGATGGCACGTACATGAAGATCCTCAAGCATTGGGGCGTCGAATCCGGCGCTCTTGACAAGGCCGAGATCAATCCGACCAATCTCGACTGATTCCGGCGCAAGCGGAGACAAAAGGAAGTCAGCATCATGGCGAAGAAACAAGTCGACGGCGACGGCCTCGATATTCCGAATCGCATCAAGGCGTTGCCGGTCAGGCGCACCGGTCCGATCGTTGCGGCCGTCATCGTCGCGCTGTTCGCCGCGATGCTGGCGCAAGGCCTGATTACCAACCCGCGTTTCGAGTGGAACGTGGTCTGGAAGTATCTGTTCAACGAGAATGTGCTGGAAGGCATCAAGTACACGCTGTTGCTGACGGTCATCTCGATGGTCATCGCCATTGTCCTTGCTGTGGTTCTGGCCGTGATGCGCAAATCCATCAACCCGGTGCTTCGTGGCGTGAGCTGGTTCTATATCTGGTTCTTCCGTGGCACCCCTGTGTACACACAGTTGGTGTTCTGGGGCCTGTTCGCCGTGCTGATTCCGCGTATCGGCATCGGTATTCCGTTTACCTCCATCGAATTCTGGAGCGTCGACTCGCAGTCCGTCATCACCGCGTTCAACGCGGCGTGGCTCGGTTTGGCACTGAATGAGGCCGCCTATCTGGCCGAAATCGTACGCGCAGGTTTGGAAGCCGTCGATCCGGGCCAGACGGAAGCCGCCAAGGCTTTGGGCATGAAGCGTTCTCTGATCATGCGCCGCATCGTGCTACCGCAGGCCATGCGCATCATCATCCCGCCGACGGGCAACGAATTCATCGGCATGCTCAAGACCACGTCGCTGGTCAATGCCGTGCCGTTCACGTTGGAATTGCAGTTCGCCACCACCGCCATCGCGACCCGCCTGTACAAGCCGATCCCGTTGCTGATCGTGGCCTGCATCTGGTATCTGGTGATCACTTCCATCCTGATGATCATCCAGTCCCGCCTTGAAAAGCACTTCGGCAAGGGCTTCGACGCACGCCCCGCCGGTGCCCGTGGCAAGCAGACCCCGCTTCCGGGCAAGACCGAAGGTGAGCCGCAGGATGACATCAACAAGCAGAACGAAGCCACGTTCGCTGGCATGAACGCGTGAGGGAGTGGCAATGACTGAAACAACGATTGATGGTGTCGTTCCTGCAGTGAAGGCCACGCAGGTACATAAGGCCTTCGGTAGCCTGCACGTGCTCAAAGGCGTTGACATGACCGTAATGCCGGGAACCGTGACCGTGATTCTGGGTCCTTCCGGTTCCGGCAAATCCACTTTCCTGCGCCTGATCAATCAGCTTGAGACGCTGACCGGCGGCGAAATCGACGTCGACGGCGAGATGATCGGCTACAAGTATGTCGACAAGGGCAGTCGGCAGGTGCTGCAGACCTTGAATGACAAGGAAGTGTCCGTGCAGCGTTCCAAGCTGGGCATGGTGTTCCAGCGGTTCAATCTGTTTCCGCATATGACCGCGCTCGAAAACGTGATGGAGGCGCCGGTCCGCGTCAAGCACATGGGCAAGAAGGAGGCCCGCAAGCTGGCCATTCAGGAACTGGAACGCGTCGGCATGGGGGAGCGTCTTGACCACTATCCGGCACAGCTTTCCGGCGGTCAGCAACAGCGTGTGGCCATCGCCCGTGCCCTTGCCATGAAGCCGGAGATCATGCTGTTCGATGAGCCGACCTCCGCACTTGATCCGGAATTGGTGGGTGAAGTGCTCAACGTCATGCGATCGTTGGCCAAAGCGGGTATGACGATGGTGGTCGTGACCCACGAAATCGGCTTCGCTCGCGAAGTCGCCGATCAGGTCGTATTCATGGACGGCGGCGTGGTTGTGGAGCAGGGCGGTCCTGAAATCATCGACAACCCTCGGGAGCCGCGTTTCAAGGACTTCCTACAGCACGTGCTGTAAGACGGTTCGAAGGCTCAATCGCAACCTCCCAAACTGCCGACGCTGACGGGCTGATAAGCGTCGGCAGTTTGGGAGGTTTCGCATTCTGCCGACACTGACAGCCCGTCAGTGTCGGTGGTTTGGGTGATTCTCCAATCTGCCGATGCCGACGGGCTGTCAGCGTCGGCAGATTGGATTTTTGCGTTCATATGGCAAAGGTTCGTGAGAACGAGGCGGTTCGTTTCGTGCTTGACACCATCAACCGATAGGCTAGGTATCTATGTGTGGAATCGTAGGATATGCAGGAAACGTCAAGACCGCGTGCGGCAAGCCCTTGGAAGTATGCCTTCAAGGACTGCAACGTTTGGAATACCGCGGTTATGATTCGGCCGGTGTGGCGCTGACCGCGCCCGACATGGGCCACGTGGAAGTACGTAAGAAGGCCGGTCGTCTCGCCAATCTGGTGGAAGACGTCGAACGCAATCCGATGCCGCTGGCCACCGTAGGCATCGGCCACACCCGTTGGGCCACCAACGGCGTGCCGAATGACGTCAATGCGCACCCGCATACCTCCCGTGACGGCAAGGTCGCCATCATCCATAACGGCATCATCGAAAACGCCTCCCAATTGCGTCTCGACCTGCAGACCGAAGGCTATCATTTCGCCTCTGAGACCGATACCGAAGTCGCAGCCAAGCTGCTTGGCAAGATCACCGACAAAATCATCGAGGAGGAAGGCGGGCCTGACCTGTTCAAGGCCGTGCGCCGTCTCGCACGGATGCTTGAAGGTGCGTTCACCATTCTGGCCACCGACTGCCGACAGCCGGATATCGTGGTCGGCGCACGCCATGATTCGCCACTTGTGGTGGGGCTCGGTGAAGGAGAGAACTTCCTGGGTTCCGATGTGGCCGCATTCGTGGCCTACACCAAGCGAGCCATGGAAATCGATCAGGATCAGGCCGTCATGGTCTCCGCCGACAAGGTGGTCGTCTCCGATTTCATGGGCAATATCGTGCCCGATCCGAAGATCTACACCGTGGATTGGGATGCTTCCGCCGCCGAGAAGGGCGGATGGGACTCCTTCATGGACAAGGAGATCCACGAGGATCCGGCCGCAGTGCAGCGCACGTTGCTAGGTCGTCTCGACAAGGACGGCAACCTGAACCTCGATGAGGTGCGCATTGACGAACATGACTTCAAGGCCATCGACAAAATCATCGTCATCGCCTGCGGTACGGCGGCTTATGCCGGTATGGTGGCCAAGTACGCCATCGAACATTGGGTGCGCATCCCGGTCGAAGTGGAGCTCGCCCACGAATTCCGCTATCGTGACCCGATTCTTACCCCGCGCACGCTTGTGGTGGCCATCTCGCAGTCCGGTGAGACCATGGATACGCTGATGGCGTTGCGTCACGCCCGAGAACAAGGTTCCAAAGTGCTGGCCATCTGCAATACGCAGGGGGCATCCATCCCGCGTGAATCCGATGCGGTGCTCTATACGCACGCCGGTCCGGAAGTGGCCGTGGCCTCCACCAAGGCGTTCGTGGCGCAAATCACCGCAGCGTACGTGCTTGGCCTGTATCTGGCGCAGATCAAGGGTGCGATGTTCCGCGACGAAATTCAGCAGACGCTTGACTCCCTCAAGGACATGCCGCGTAAGATTCAGTGGGTCCTCGACACGCAGACCAAGGCCGTACATGATGCGGCCGCACAAATGGTCGATGCGAAGTCCTTCCTGTTCCTCGGCCGTCACGTCGGCTATCCGGTAGCCATGGAAGGCGCGTTGAAGCTCAAGGAGATCGCCTACACCTTCACCGAAGGCTTTGCGGCAGGTGAATTGAAGCATGGACCGATCGCGCTGGTCGACGAGGGCGAGCCGGTTGTGTTCATCGTGCCGCCGGCACGCGGACGCAACGTGCTGCACGCCAAGGTCATTTCCGGCATCGAAGAGGTCAAGGCGCGTGGCGCGTATATCATCGCCGTGGCCGAAGAGAACGATCCCGATGTGGAGCGATACGCCGACGTGGTGTTCTGGCGTCCGGCATGCCCGACGCTGATGAGCCCGCTTGTGGATGTGGTGCCATTGCAGCTGTTTGCCATGGATATGGCCAAATTCAAGAACTATGACGTGGACAAGCCGCGCAATCTCGCCAAGTCCGTCACCGTCGAGTAGTGGCGACGTATGGTTCCGTCGGAACCCGGCAGGGCCTCGCAGGAAGAGGTCGTGTTGCGTCAGGAGCGCAGACATAGACATGTGATTGCGGAACCTCATATTCCTTTCGAATATGAGGTTCTGTATGAGGATGACGGCATCATCGTCATCGACAAGCCGCATTTCCTCGCGACCACGCCGCGCGGCATGTGGTATCGCGAAACGGCGCTGATACGGTTGCGCGAGAGGTACGGCGAGCCGGATATCGTCCCGGCACATCGGCTGGATCGGTTGACCGCCGGTGTCGTCGTATTCGTACGCAAACCGGAATTACGCGGTGCCTATCAGATGCTGTTTCAGGAACATAGGACCGTCAAGACCTACGAATGTTTGGCGCCGCTCGCCCCTGTCGTACGACCGCGGTACGGCACCGTCACGAGAATCGATCGGAATCAGCCGTTCCCGCTGGTACGCAGATCGCATATCGCGAAAGACCGAGGTAGGTTGCAGGCATACGAAATACCGGCGGCCGTCAACGCGGAAAGCCTGATTGAGCGCGGCGACAATCCGCGCATCATCGATGGCAACGTGGTGATCAACTACGTCTTGCATCCCAAAACCGGCAAAACGCATCAGTTGCGCGTACATATGAATTCGCTGGGGCTGCCGATCCTCGGCGATGATTTCTATCCAGATGTCATCCAGCGACCGTATGACGATTTTTCACGGCCATTGGAGCTGGTGGCGCGCAGGCTGGAATTCGACGATCCGGTAACGGGAGAGTCCCGCGCGTTCGTATCCAACGCATTGCTCGGCGACGCGTGATCTCATGATGGGCGTGTCTTCCGTTGTGGACATGGCCTTTTCCCGACGCAAACGTGACGGTAGGATGATTTTCTGCTTGACGGTCGGGTGGAACACCGGCCGAGAACACGAGAGAGAAGACTATGAAGCATATTTCAGGAGCGGCCAAAACCGAAATAGACAAATATAATGGCACGGCGCAGATAATAACCAAAAAATGAGAATACCGCTATTGACCGAACAGAAAGGAAGAGCAAACAAAAGAACACCACT
>ENA-OWOG01000168-OWOG01000168.1-gut-metagenome-genome-assembly--contig:-NODE-168-length-34826-cov-4.879738_pt1 | contig 34826 bp, 22 predicted proteins | sample MGYA00248249_ERZ651793 | MGnify/ENA primary metagenome ERZ651793 (study PRJEB26908, sample SAMEA4031700) | gut metagenome | biome: gut; feature: normal infant; material: stool | place: China | collected 2015... | reverse complement strand
CACATACCCGAGTTGTCACTTAAATTTGAGTAGATATGAGAAGTCTTAACTTTTAAATCTTTGTGCAACAAAGCCCTCTATAGCAACTACACTCAACTGGGTTATCCAAAATGATTCAGAGGTCAAATAACTCTCAATAAAGTAATTTAAAAAAATAAATGTTTAACAAATAGGTGGGGAAATTTTACCAACTGCCTCACCTAATGCCTTTTTAAAGTATATTTAACAACTTTAATTCACTGCCCTCACACTCCCCTGCAATCCTTTCTGCATATCCTGCACAAACCCCTCGCTTTGATTCGGTTTAGGTTTGGCTCTAGCCCTAGTTTTCGATTCAACCTGCACTTGTTGTTGTGAATGTTCAGTTTCTTGATTTTCATCCATATAAAACTCCTCTACTAAATCCAAGCCCTCCTCTGCATTCACCTCAAACCGTGCAATGCCATAACCTTGTCGTGCCATCTGATCTAAAGCCTGTTGATTAAAACCAGAATTTTTACTTTGTTGGTCAATATCCTTTGCCATTTGAATGGCATGTTGAAGATTGACACCATCTCGTAAGGTTAAATCCACGTAATACACAGGGGTACGATAGCTTTGTGTGGTGGACTTGCCTCTTAAAGTCAGTTGTAACGGTAGGCATGAAAGCAAGCCATTCGATGCAGCATGGTAGTAGGACAAGCGTGCTGCTAGCGTACGAATACTATTAAAACCCGTCGTTCTAAAAATAAATGTACCCAGCTCATCTGACTCATCTAAGTTGACATGTAAACGTCCATAGGGCTTGCAGTTTCCTCCTTGTGCCAATGAGCATAAGTCTGGTGAAGGACATGGGTGTTGCTCTACACCTTGATTGGTGAGTCGCTGACAGGTTTCACCATTACCGACACAGACAGGCCGTCCTGTTTGTCGATCAAATAAGCTGTACTCAGCCCTTAGATTTAGGTCAGGATCATTGAAGATCATCCGTACTGGAATGGTACGGAGTTTTTGATTCGGTGCTTTACTGCGTAATTGCTCATCAAGCGGATGCTTAATCCACCCCTCCTTGCTTTGAATTTGGCTGGTAATGGTAAATTGGTCGTCCTTTTCAGGCAGTCGTTTACCGTTCTTTTCAACGACTTTACCAATACTGATACGTCCAAGGATCGGTGGTGTAATCGCTAAACCTTTAATCATGTTGTCTGTCCTATAAATAAAATTTTACTGATTACCCCTTGTTATGTAAGTAAACAGAAATATGAAAAGCTATGACTTCGCAAAAACCGCCATTATTGGTCTACCGCTCCTTCGGGAGTCGGTAGATCGGAGGTGGTTTTTTGCGCTTTTTGAGAGAACTGATATTTCATAGATATGTAGCCGTGATGCATTCAGTCATCGGTATAGATCTGAAAACGTCGTGTCCCTGCTTTGTTTTGCGGAAACTGCTCAAGCATCTCTGGGTGAAGTTTGAGTAAGGCTTTGCTGTCTAAACCGATTGAGTCTTTGGATTTCTTCCACGTCACTGAACCAGTGGCAAAGGTTGCTCGTTCAGCATCCTTCATCAACATCTGGATTTGATGCTTAGTTTCATCAAAGTTATTTTGATGCTGCTCAATGTGATGCTTTTCTTGAATCAGTTGAGCAAACAATTGATTGGCTTGTTCGTTATGACTCAAGTCTTCAACAGTCAACGGAATATGTTGTGGATAGAGCTGCTGTATGGCTTTGGCTGCGGACTCACTGGCATCTGCATCAGGTGGTATATCTTTTTCCACACAATCCCAGAAGTAACGTTCCGCATTGATGATATGTTTGATCACGGATTCGGAGCGCGTCACTTTGAAGATTTTGGTTTCGTGACCACAAATCAGCACACAAACATGTGCCGCTCGTTTGCCTGTCACTGCCAATTGATGTTGTACCTGACACAAGACATATAAAGGCACACCCTCTCGCCAAAGTTTTGCGCCGTACTCTCCTGCTGTTTTGCATTCCAGAATTTGGACTTCATCACTGCCCACAACGGAGTAATCCAGATTGGCAAGCATAAAATGCTTATCAGGATCTGGATGCTGAAGCACTGCATTGATTCTGCGTACCTTGTTATTGGTATGCATGCTGTAGTACTCAGCTACCAATGGTTCTAGCTGCTTACCCCAATAGAGTGGAGCGATACCTGAACTTTCATCTTCAACCGATTGTTTGACTCGCCCTGTCTTGATCATCCAAAGTTCGAGCATCGACATATAGGGATTCAATCCACAGGCTGCTGCACAATCACTACTGCCAATACCTTGGCGACGAACTTCAAGCCAGTCAGATTGAGTCATATTTTTAGTATTGACCAAGCGTTTTGCTGTAAACAGTTTTGGGGCATTAAAGGGTTTGCTGGCTTGTTGAATGGATGGGTTTAATATTGCTGTATTCATAGCTTGCTTCCTCATTTTATATGGATGGTGGCAAATAAAGGGCATAAAAAAACCACACCCGAAGATGTGGTTTAATTATTTTTAAAATGTAAATTTATCTTTAGAATCGAAAGGATAGGTCTAACTTTCTATTGCAAAAACTTAACCTTCTACGCTATGACACCATGCGTAAAGCCTGTTCTAGTCCACGCTGCTTGATCGCTGCTCCTGCACCAAACCAAGCTGAATCGAGTCGATGATCTGTACTCATGGCACGACGCTCGTGATCGATAAACTCCGTAATCGAACAGAGTAATCCGTAAGCGGTATCCTTAGACGATGAAAGTGTTGCACCACGCCCCTGACCATTAAACATCTCCATTGCTTTAGTCATCGCCTTGGCATTTGGCTCAGCTTTTTCCTTGGCATTTGCCTTTGCTGCCTGAGTTGCAACATCACGGTAGAACTGAATAATATTTTTTTCCTGATCTGCAATGCTCATTGTGGTGTTATTAAATACCGCATCAAAGTAGGCTGCGGCTTCAGACTGGGTGACTTTACGCTGACTGAGCTGCTTCATTTCATACATGTGTTCATCCCATGCACGAACTGAAATACCCAATTGCTGTTTGACCTTATCTGCATCAAACTTGGTGCTATGCGGAACTTTCACTACACCTGCGCTACTGTTCTGACCACGTAAAGCAATCGCCAAGGTGTTGTTGCAGACAACACGAATGGAAGTGAATTGTGCCGTAGTTGCCAAGGTGCCATCACAAGCGGTTGCAAGAAGAATGTAGCCATTACTGACATCCTTGCCTTTAAGTGCTGAACTTTGTCCTGTCCGTGCCAGCGCCCAGAATTTCTTGCCACCTTTAAGCACGCCTGCGGTTTCCAATTCAAAGCCTGATTGTTCAGTTAGATCACGATAGAACTCTAAGATCTCACGAGGTTGGACTTCCTGAAAACGTTGACTGACCACTGACAAGGGTGCATGAGTATCAGAACGGTACAGTACACGCTGGTCTTCATACGGCATGATGATGCTTTGCCCACGTTCATTCTGTGCCATATAACTGACATTAGATGACTCGATACGCCAGTCCATGCCTGCCTGCTGTGCCCAGACCTCAATCGGTTGGTTTTGACTTAGTTGATTTCCCAGTCCATGCCAAGGGGTTTCACCGACATAAGCCATTTGTTCAAGTTGATGTGCCATGGTTGTATTCCTTTTAATTTGAAATTTGATTCCGTGTTAATACCAACGATCTTTAGTGCAGAAGATGCGTTGGAAATTTTTGGTAGCAGTTATGACAGAAGCACAAACTTTGCTGTGGAGGTGTGCTTTGTTCTGTAAAAGAATTAAACAAACCACCGAGTACAGTTCCTGCAATTCCTCCAACGATGGGAGGCAAATTCAAAGACTTCGCAACGGTTGTACCTAAGGCCCCTAAAGCTGCGGGTGATGCAAAATTGGATAATGTTGAATTTGCTTGTTGTGCATTCGCTTCAACAATCATGATGTCGGTTGAATGACAAAAGGGACAATTCAAGCTCATGATTTGACTCCTAAATTTTGGGCATAAAAAAGCCTGCACGATGGCAGGCTTGATATTCATTTTTCATGTGTACTCTAAAGAGCTTCATGATTCTCATTAGGATGTTATATATCTGAAATAATTTAGAATAAGATAATTATCAGATAATTTTTATATGTCTAATTTATAATAAAAGACATTATCAGATAATTACTTCATCGCAATCAATTGGGAATTCTTAAGCTCATGACCAACATTCGTATTACTGACTTCTGTGATAAATATGGTTATACCCAAGCACAAATTACATACGCAAAGAAAACAGGGATGCTAATACCAATAAAAAGAGGAATTATTGATGAAGAGCTTTCTCTTCAGGCACTTAAAAATACTAAACCGATCAAAGCTCCAATAGAGTTAGGTCAGGATGCAATTATTTCTAATTTGCAAAATGAAATTAAAGCACTCAAGGAACAACTACAAAGCACACTAGACCTTAAAAATCATTATGAGGCTGAACTAAATAAACTGGGGATATTCCCAGCAAAGGTGGCTAAAGTTCCATTCTACCCTGAAGCCTCTATGAAAAAATTAAGTAATCATCCCGTTATGTCTCAAGAGTGGATGAAAGATCAAATGCAACAAATACCTGAATCTGAAAGAATATTTAAATCACGTAAGATACCGATTCCTCAAGAGGCATTTACTTCTAGCCTTCCAGATAAAAAATAATAGTTTTGATTCAATCATAATGCCCAATACAATTGGGCATTTACCACAAATAGCATATCTACCTTTGATTTTACTTGTTTTTTTAATATTGCTTGATTGACTAACTTCAACCTTAATTTTATCATTCAACTGCTGACCTACATCGTCAGTCGGTTTTAGCAGACCGTTTAGCCATACACTAAAAAGTCTAACTTATGGGGTGCAGTTCAGAACGGGAGGGGGACACCTTCGGGTGTGCTGATCCATTGGCTATCAGTCTGCTAACCCTCTTTCGTTCTGCCACCATTATTTAGCAGTAATGCGGTGAAACTTCTTTCATAGCCAAAGGAGTCATACCCATGACTAAGCATTTTCTATCTTTATTGTTTTCCTTAAAACGATTTTCCATCCCCTTTTTGCCTTAGCAACACACATCAACTTTTGCTCATTCGACTGATCTAAATGCGATTTAGCTTTGGAAAGCTTTGTCTCACCTGAGTTTCAGTACATCAGCAAAATTTATTACACACCAAATAACACAATAAAAATTAGGGGGAATGATGAAAATTCTTATTTCACTTGCATTCATCACACTTGCACTTATGGCATCAGGCTGTGCTAGTAAAACTGAACGTCAATTTATCAGTGGTTGTAAAACAGGCGGGATTGATGGCAGTACCTGCTCATGTATTTATGACAAACTCGAAAGTAAATATGGAGAGGATGGACTCAAAAACAATCTATACACCTTACAGCAATCTGAATCTTTCCAAATGGATATGGTCAATTCTTCCTATCAGTGCATGAAGGAATAGCCATGAGAACACTTGCAGGCATTATCTGCATTATTGCAGTGATTTGCTTTTTAGGATTGCCATTTATTGGCTTCATGATCCTAATGGGAATTTTTATAGCATTGGCAAAATTTGCCGCTGGGGGAAAGTAAATGAGTTCAAATATTAAATCATGGGTGATCAGTGGCTACTTAGTGATTGGTTTTTTCTTTGCCGTCTATCAACACTTTTGGGGACAGTATAACTATAAGCCATTTACCTACAATTTAGGACAAGGCTTAGTTTGGCCTGCGGTAATGTTTCCAACAGTAGGGAAAATCATCGGTGGTATTTTGATTCTATTATTCATTTGGTTCGTTGTTATTAGACCTAAGTTATAAAGGAGTGCATTCATGAAAAAAATACTTTCCATTGTAGCACTTTCAACTTTACTGATCGCATGTAGTCAAAACAATCAGCAAGCTCAACAAAGTGCTACAGATCAAGCTGAACGCAGCTCATCTAATACTGCTACACAGCAGGAGCAATCTAAATATGCACCATATAGCAAGGAAGAGGTTGAAGCCAAAGTACAAGCTTTAACTCAGATTGTAGAAAATGATACCGAATATCTCCCTGCTGCGGTCAAACAAGCTCAATCATTTCTTGAGAGTTGGGATAAATATCCTGAAGCACTCAAATCCATGATGGAGTCTGATCTTGATCCCAACAATCCTGAATATAGCAATAATATTCCGATGGAGATGGAGCAACCAGAGATATCTGTTCGTGCCCAAATTTCCAGTCGGGAATCTCAATCAGCGTTTAATGTGCCTGGTGCAATTGAATATATTTTGGAAATTCAGTCCACTTCTGAACAACCCTTCACTTTAGAGGGATTAAATATTAACCGTGGTCGCTGTGGTTTTTATACAGGAGATTTCTATAGCAAAATTCCTGTGCAAATGAACTATAGTTCTACGGTATCCTATTTACTGAAATGCCGTGGTGATCAGGTCATTGAAGCTGAAATGATTACAGATCAGGGCAATGTAAATTTATCATTTTAATCTCAAACCCGACCCTATAGAGAACACTGCTGATAGTTGTGTTCTCTATTGAAAATTCAATATTTATAAACCTCTTCGATTTTTTGAATCAACCACTCCTCTGCCAAAGCTACGCATATAGGCTGAATCTTTCACTCGGAGATGCTGCTGTTCTTTTTCGCCATTCACCAAATAAGGGACAATATAATTAAGAAAGTTATAGACTTCACTGGCATTGTTACGATGAATCATACCAATCCCTAAAGTCCCCATCGCTTCATAGATCGCCATATAGTCGGAATGGTTACAGTTAAAAATATAACCATATCCGTGTGTAATCTGCTTCCAGCACTCACCTATCCACTGCCCCATTTCAAAAGCACATTGATGCATATTTCCATCGTACATAAGCAAAAGATGGCAATGGTAGCCCTTACTAACCCCATGCTCTAATGCCCATGCATAACCATATAACCCACTAAAACAAGTATCTTGATCGGCTATACGCCGTAGCAATGTTTCTAGCGCTTTATTGAACACTTGGATGTTGTATAAGGCTTGATATTCTTTCTTGATAGATAAATCCACTCGAACCACCAGTGTTCTCGCATAATGATGAATGAGTGTGGATGTATAATCAAAAAGGCTATGCTGATTCTCTAATTCACGTTGTTGAAAATCAATCAGTTGCTGTTTTACACAGCCTGATAATGATTGGATATAAGTCAGAATATGCCAGACTGTCATATCATCAAAACAGACTATACAATCATGGTCTGCCTGCGGCATTAGACGGAGTGTGTGATCAACGATGTTCACCACCTCAATGAATATCTGCACTGTATTGCAATAGAAAAAATTAGCGTTATAGATTGGCTTAAATGACTGAACTAATTTTTGTAGGTCTATCATCAGGTTTTGATGATATAAATCATAACTACCTAAGCAAACTTCTTGAATGAAATGGTCTACTGCTGCCAATACTTCTGCTTCATGGTAAAGCTGATCATATTGAATATTCTGGTACATTTAGGTTCTCACTGAAACATAAGGTTCATATGTAAGTGAGGAATATATTTTTTTACTGATCTTGATTCTAAAGCAGGATGTTGTGATCATCCTGCTTAGCTGAATATGCTCATAGACTTTGGAACATACTATAGGGTTAGTTCTGAATATTTTAATACTGTGTTATTGATACATAGTCTATAGCCCATTTGAGTATGGGCTATACTGTGCTAAGTGTCTCAATCAACTAGATAAAATATTGTTTATGTTTAATATATTATTTATATATTACTTATAGTTAATAATATATATTACCTGTTAAGCACTCTACACTGTAGTTTCGATAAGTTCGTTCATCTACATAACGCTAATCGCCAATCTATCGGATTTTGCTTAGGCTAAAGTTACACTAATTTTTATTTTTTGGCAGGCTTCCTCTGAACACCCTGTACATTCTTTTCCCCTCAAGACGTAACACTTGATCCACTTCAGACTGTTCCTCAGAAATCATCTTAATGGATTTCAGGTATAGCTGAAGCTCGAATGGGCAGTAAAAAAATTCAGATAGTACGATGTAAGCAACAGCATGTTCACAAATCAACCTTTTCATATTCTGATTATTCTTGCCGACTGCTAAAAAATGGGAGATAAGTTTTTTATGTGACCATGCAACAGGCAGCTCAACCGCTTCAAATCTTATCGCATCTGTGCCTGTAAATTGATATATTTCCTCCTCTCTAATTTTATTAAAATAGATGTTTTCCCAATAGTAACTGATATCTTCAATCCATTCTTCTGCTTCAATGCCAATATCAGGCACAATGAACATCATCCTGAAGCACAATTTATTGTTTTCTGCCAGATCCCAGAACCCCATATACCCTGAAATCTGAGCAAGTTGCCTGTAGCCCCTGATTGCGTTCATAAAGTCTTTTTTTAGATTGATGAGGGTATGATCGTATAATTTCTGTAGACCATGTATAAGAAATTCAAGGGTAAAAATAAAACTTTTGGCATTTAGACTCATTACATCATTAAAATAATGACAATATTCGTGAAATTTTTTGATAGCTTTATTTTCGTCATTTTTTCGCTTTATAAATTCCTCATGGTTTCTGAACTTTTCAAGAAATTCATCCATATAAGCAATATTTTCGACACTCATATCACTAAACACATCAGGGAAGAAATTCGCAGGCAAAACGTTAAATTGTGTAGGCTTGCTTCTTTCATTCAGAGTGGGACGTAATTGTTCATTCAACCTCACTAACTTCTCATTTTTAATATGTAAATCGAGAACCTCGTAATACAGCTCCACCCGTGATGTCGACTCAAATAAATTGACTTTATATTCCACATTATCAATATGCATCCTACGGGTATTCTTCAGACCAAGATCATTACTAAGAAATTTAAAAGGATAAAACTTATAAGCAGAAACCGGAAAATAGAACTTATTCCATGTGATTAAAAAATAATGTCCTTTCATCTTATCTAGTGATCTTATAAACAGTATCAATTCCAATAAAACTCCCAGATTCAACTCATCCCTGTGTTTCAGAAAACCGCTGCGATTCAGGTCGATGCCAAGGTTGTGAAAAATATTTTTAATTATTTTGTCACTGAAATAAACTAAAGACATTACCACACCTGCATTTCAACTATTTTTAGAGATCAAATTTGTAGATCATATTACCAAAATTATTAGCTTATTATCCAATCTTTGTAAGGCTTGTGATTCATATAATTCAGCCAAATTTTCATTATAGTTAAATTTCGGCTGAGGGCCACGGTTTCACCAAGGTGAACTTTAGCCCAGTGAAATTTGCCCTGTTCCAGCCGCCGGGCTGAGTAGATATCCAGATTTCATTAATACGGATCATGTTGCAAGCGCCTTGAGTAATTCTGCTAAAGCAGATATTTCTGATACTTGCTATTTCAAGCCAATTTCTGCTTTTGAGTGGGGTAAAGTAATTTGAACCGTTAATATGTCAGTAGGAGTAGGATCTAATGGTCCAGAACAGGATAAGGCAATAAATGCAGGTTTATTCGGTAGTGGGGAACGATCATCCCCTGGCTTAGCATCAATTAAGCGAATCCATTTGGATACAAGATTTGTATTCAATCCATGTTGCATAGCGACTGAAGCAATTGAAACGTCCGGCGCTTTACAAGCCTGAACGATCTGCTGTTTAAATTGAGCACTGTATGTTCTTCGTTTTTTCGTAAGAGATGCGATGGATGTCTGGTTATTTGTAGTCATAAATTTAAGTCCCCACTTGTTTCTAAGTGGGGACTAAATTAAGGCTTATAGGATGAATTCAGAAGGTGTGTTCAGCGGACGCTTACAAATAAACCAGGTTCACCTCATTTGAATGGCAAGGTAGAGCGTTCTCAAAAGACTGATAAATCTGAGTTCTACGCTACTGTCGATATTAATTCTGAAGATATCCAAGACAAGCTAGCCGAATGGCAGCATGACTATAACTGGATGAGACCACATTCAGCTTTGAAAGGTAAAACACCGATGGAAAGGTACTTTGAATTATGTGAAGAAACCCCTTTCTCTGATGAGGTCCAGAAGCAATACAACCCATCCAATGAACGGATTCAACACGCCAATTACAAGATGGATTTAGAGATCGCTAAATTGAAACGATCTCTATGAATCACACAAGCGTTGGGGAGACGTCCGCATCGTACATTTCCTTGAATGTGGCAACAATATCTCGTGTCGTCATGCCTTTGGCGTATAGGGATAGGATTTGGCTATCCATTTGTGTGATACGGGTTTTCATTTTTAATCAGCTGGGTCTTACCTTTTGCCTCTGTCGCAATACGATTTAGGGCAACACCTTGCTGAGTTAGATATTGAGATACTGCCTGCGCACGACGCAAGGACAATTTTAAATTATATTGTTCATTTGCCTGCTGATTGGTAAATCCATACAGTGTCAAGGTGTAAGCTGGATGTGCTGTTAGGAAGTTCACGATCTGATTGAGCACATTGATGGAATCTTGCGATAAAACTGCCTGATCCAAAGCAAAATGTACAACATTCGGCACAGGTTGATCAGCAACCTGGCTATTTTCAGAGATGACTGTTTTTTGTTGTGGCGACCAAATCGGCCATGTTCCGACCACACCATGACATCCCTGCTCACTGCCATTCAGTTCCTGTAAAGATGGATAACTAATTTTCGGAAGCTGTTGAGGAACATCTGCACTGCAACTAAACGCCCGACTATTTGCCTGATCAATTAAGCGCTGTGCTGATAAAAACAGCTCCCGTGAATGTCGCCAGCCCAACTCACAATGTTCAGCGGCTGCCCAGACCAGCATCACCTCTGCCTGTGCAATCTGAGACTGGGCACAGGAAAAACCTGCATGCTGTTTCAATAATTCAGTATTTGCCCATAAATCCCGACGCATTACACTTGAGGTAGACAGAATCGGTGTGGTTAAACTTAACTGCTTAGCCTGACCTTGCTCTAATGCCACTATAATCATTTCCGCCTGGGCAAGGGCCTCCTTTCGCGCAACCGTTGCACTTTTTTCACTTCCCTCATGGGCTGCATAAGTCAACCATGCGGCTGCTTTGACAGCATGATAACGTTCAATTCCCTGTTCATTCAAAAAAGGAACGAGACGTGTTTGCAAGGCAGCAACCTGTTGATCTATTGAATTATAAATACCTGACTGGGCTGTAGTATCTGGAGAATCTTGCGCCATAACAGGTGCAGCCAAATGATCAGGATTTTTTGCCCAAACCATCACGCTCCAGCAAACCACAACAGTTGCAGCACCACGATAAAATTGACGCAAGGCAGGTGTGACATATTTCATCTTTATGGTTCTCTTGAAGCGTTCACGGTAGAATTGTTGCGAGAAAACAGGTTCTCATCAAACTTGAATCTAAAGCGTACATATGCGCCCTGAAGAGTTGTGTCACTATCCACCAGATCATCATCTTTATAGCCAGAGAAGTTATAACCACCTGATAACCAGAGGTTTGCAGCCAGCAAATAGCCCACTTCCCCCCCAACCAAAACACGGCGGCCCGAACTCATGTTCGACCATAACACGCCTGTATGAATACCCGCATCCCAACGTTCATTGATGTCATACATTGCCCGACCACTGAGCATATGTGTCATACCACTTGACTCCAAACCAGAGAACGTTGTGTCCACATTTTTAACTGCATATTGGCCTGAAAGGGTAATATCGCGACTTGGATGATAATTCAAGTGATTTGAAAAAATATAGACATGCTTTAAGTATGGATTATTTAAATCTGACTTGTTACTGTCATAGCGGTATTCCACCTTGGTCAGTGCATCAAAACGATTGTGCTCAGTGTCACGGTAGGCAGCCCCCACCTGGAAACGATCAACCAGGCGATCACCACTGTTTTCATTCTTACTATCAGTCAGGCTAACTACATTTTTCGCCAATAAAGTCACGTCATCGGAATATTTGTAGGCAATCCCCAGATTATTCAGGATGGTGTCAGACTGGTCAGCCCAACGTGCTTCAATTCTCGCAACAGCTTTCCAGTTTGGATTGGCCAGATATTCCACACCTAAAGATGCAGCAGTGTTATCGGAATTTTGGTTATCGGTATCTGCTTTTGACAATGACTTCACCTGTTCAAAACTGGTGGTTGCATAGAAGCCTTTTTCCAGTTCCCAACGGTTACGTAAACCGATTGCAGCTTCAGCTTCGCGCGCACTGATGCCATCGCGAACACGATATTCACTAAATGCCGTACCGTTATTGTTATATTTACTGTCCAGACCAAACACTGTGACATTACGACGCTGATTGTTATTTAGGTCATACAGTCCCTGAATACTGGACACCAACTCATGGCGACCATAGGCACGTAGTTTTGAATTAATCTGGTAATTCGCACCCAAGGCAAAATTACGACGCTCAGCTTCGGAAACATCCTGCTCATATTCAGCAAAAACATTTGAACCCTGCCAAGGAAGCTGTGTGGTGATTTTTGTACGTGCGGTTAAACCATGATACGGCGCTGTTTGTGAAGCCCTCAACAGTGCTGGATTCTCAGACTCATCATAATATTTCAGGCCCAGCTCAACTGCCACAATACGGCTGATCGCACGTTCAATACTGGCAGAAACACCCTGATTGACACCACTTTGCAAATCTTCAGTACGGATGGCCTCCAGTTTTGCCAAACCGATCTTACCCAGTTGCGCACGCCCTTTTATACCACTTTCCTTACGTCCAGCGGTGATTGGTGCCGCAGTGTTATAGAACCCTGTATTTGCCTGATTATGGTAGGTTTTCAGCTCCATATTCTTATAGGCATAGTTCAGTTCAACACGAGCCGCATTCCCCGATAATTTACCTGTTGCATCTGCCGTGGTGTTAATCTGTGTTAAAGAGTTTGAACCGTCATTGATATTTTCAGAACGGGCAAACTCAGCAATCAATTTACCCTTGTCGGCAAATTTCACCACGGTATTGACACTCGCCAACTGGTCCTGCGTCAGTGGATTATTGCTTTTTACATAAGCCCCCCCCACTTTCACCTGATCAAGCAGCTTCACCGAGCCTGTAACTCCACCAACCGTGTATTCATCCCCACCCTGATCAGATTCCACTGTAATACGCAGATAAACTGGATTAAGGTCAGCATCGACACTTGGTACAGGATCTTTTAAGTAAATGCTGTTGCTAAAGGTATCCACTTCATAATCGGTAAAACGAGCCAAAGTGCTACGCGAAATGATCAGGCCTGGATTATTGCGGTCACGGGTCACCACCTCAACTTTTTCACTATTGGCAAGCACATCATCGGTATTGACATTGCCCATGCTATAAGGACCCGAAATCCCCATGGCACGTTGTTCACTGGTCACCTGTTGTGTATTGGTCTGCGCAGCAAAGGCCGTTACTTTATAGCGGTCTGTTTCGACAGCCCCACGAACACCTGTTAATGAACGGCTATATTGACCTAAAGCCAGGCCCTCATCATTTTCGGTACGTGTGACATAATCACCATACATGGCATAGGAACGGCCTTTATCCACACGCACGTACAGTTTACTGGTTGTTTGTCCATCAAAACCTTTCGCTGCCGAGTCACCATAAACTGGATAATATTCATCTGGACGAATATCACGGAACAGACGCTGGTTTTTATCCTTGTCAGAATCATAGGCAAGGGTTAGTAGATATTCACCCCTGACTTTCCCTTTCAGGAACATGGCTGCACGCCCTGTCACATTGCTTTTGCCATTGTCCGATGATGAAATCTCTTGCAGTTCTTCCTCAAACCCATCCTGCGAACCGACATTGCTTAACTGTTTCGGGTCAAATTTCTTAAAGTTAATTGATCCTTCTACCAAACCAACTGCAATGATCGGACGTAAATCAGGTAAGAAACGTATTGGTGTACTGCTATGAAAAATACCACTTTCAACCGACAGCGTTCCTTCACCCGCCTCAATTGGCGCCTTTATTGGCACAACAAGTGTACCGCCCTCAACAAACACCTGAATACCAGGTTGTTTCGGGTCCAGGTCAGTCAACTCAATTTTACCAATCGAGCTGTCGAGCGTAACTGGAGTTCTGGTAGAAACTAATGTGCCATTACGGTCAACAATTTTCATGGTCACGTTAAAATAATCACGGCCGTTGGCTTGCGGCTGTACTTTGGCTGACTCAAGTAACAGCTTATCCATTTGGTCAGGGACAATCACATTGACCTGTTTGCTATCCCGAACATTACCCATCATGTCGACTTGACGAACTTCAATACTGTTTTTACCCACAGCGAGATCGACACCGATAAAATCCAGACCTGCAACCTGTAAGTCAGGCAATATTGCACGTTTACCAATGCGTTTCTCAGAAACCTGTGTGCCATTTACCCACAGTTGAAGTTGTGTGCCAGCAGCACCCTTAACCTGAACCGCTGTTTGGGCATAACCAAGAAGCTGCCCATCTTTTAAGTTGATAATTTCTAGCTGATTATTGGCAGCATTTTCCAGCACTGTTTCCAGACTAAGCATTTTCGCAGCTTGAGTGGATTCGGCTGGCACACTCTCAGTTGCTGCCAATGTTTCAGTCAGTGGCAAGGCAACTGAAGAAGCAACGCCAGATTTTTCTGGTTCAAAAGTAACCTCTTTCAGTTCCTTAGCCTGTTCCTTGGAAAAAACAAGGTTACAATTGGCCCTGATTCCCTGTGCCGAGATACAACCACTTGCTGGCTGACCTTTAACATCGGTAATCTTGGAAAAAACTGGATCAATGGTAAGGTCTGAACGTAACACCTGTTCTAAATTGGTGTTGTCCTGTTCAATGCGTTTTTTACGTTCTGCGATTTGTTGCAATAAGGCTTGCGAACATTGTCCTGTACCATTGGCAATTGCAAAATCGGCACGATGTAGTTCACCACGTTTTAAATCCACAAAACGGCTATTTGGATCACCTGCCTGACGATTGCCAATTAACACCAACTCAGAATCAACTGGCAAACTGGTACGGTCAACCTTTAGAACGTGGGTTTTGGCACTGATCCCATAAAAATCATATTTACCTTCACTGTCAGTCACCACATAGCTACCATCTTCAAGGTAAATACGCACACCTGGCACACCGACTTCACCTGCATCCTGTACCCCATTACGGTTACAGTCAGTAAAAATCTTACCAACAATAAAGCCATCAGAGATCATTGCGCCAGGAGTTACTTCTACTTTTGCAGATGCTTCGTTTGATTCGATTCCCTGACCATCTTTTGCCCGAACACGGTTAATGCCATCACCATTCAAGGCATTTGGACCAATATAGACGCGATACTGAACCTTAACTTCCTTACTTGGAGTCAGTGTACCTAAACCAAGTTTCAAATAAGGACCTTTTCCACCTAATGGGTCAGCAACCTTGGTGCCATCGATACGCATAGAACCCTGAACATAGATAAAGCCTCTAGGCAAGGTATCAGTAATCGAAACATCTTTGGAATCCACCGTGCCACGATTGGCAACCGTCACGGTATATTCTTCAAACTCACCGATTTCCGAGTTTTTATTGGTCGCAACCTTTTGTACAAATAACGGCGAGGTTGGTACAGTCAAATCAGGATCAATTGGAATATCAATATTGAGTGCTGGATCACCATTATTTAAGGTAAATTTGCCAGCATAAGACCATTCCAGATCAACAGCCTTATCCGCAGGGAAACTTGGATAAACAGATTTATCACTGACAAAACTATAACGTGTATTTCCAGGAATTGTGGTTGTATCCACAACAAAACTGTAGGTTCCTGCTTTAACAAGGGGATAAATAAATTCACCCTCGCTATTGGTGACCTGCTTGGCTGGAATTGTAACCAGCTCTCCAGTCTGCTCATCAAGTTTGTATGCAACATTGTCCGCAATTGGCTGGCCATTCTGGTCTAATAAAGTGACCGTTGCTCCAGCCACAGGTAAACCTGTCTTGGCATCAAACACTGTGCCATATGGGTCAATAAGCACCTGAGTACTAATATCGGTAAATGTCTGGGTTGAATTACCCTGTGCATCCAGACAGTCCGTCAGGATAACTTGTACTTGATCGCGTTTGACTGTTTGTAATAATGAATCATAAGCAATACCTACATCTGCCAATGCGGTTGGTAGCGTGTAATGGAATACGCCTGTATTCGGGCCAGTTTCTACCCCAATGACCTCTTCAAGATCACCTGTCTTGGTTGATTTAATCTTAATCTTTACCTTGTCCGCAGTATAACGGTCCGCATTACAGCTGGCATTTTGCGCTTCAAGATAAAGTGGTTTATTCACGCTGCCTGTAGTCAAGACATTTTGGAAATCACCAGATTTATTATTAATCGCTGCGAGACCACCTACCACGGTTAAAGCAGGATTAGACAATACCTCTTTTTGGCTATTTGTGGTTGCATACGACACTTTATAGGTATTTTTAACCGTTGTTTTGGCAATGTTACGGTTCATTGTGACCGTAAGGTCAACCTGTTCCGTTGTATTGGCGTCTATTTGTGGAAAGCCAACCACCAATTGATCAACCTTGCTTAAGTCACCTGGCAAGGTCGTTGTATAGTTATTGCCTGTTTGCTTATACAAAACCTTGGCCTGCGTATTTTTTAACTGTGCAGACTTAAATGTTGTATTGGCAGGCAGATCATCAACTAAAAGCACCATTTTCTGTGCCTGACCATCGATCATCACATCCACTGGTCTTGCCGCCTTTTTGCCTTGGTTGGTGATGGTCAATGTATAGTTAAGATCATAGCTTGCACTTTCAGATGGCTCAAACGTTTTCTGTTGTACTTCTTTGCTCGCAACCAGTTGTGGTCCAACACTAATGGCACTGTCTGTTGCTGTAGCTGTAACATTACTATCTTCGGCCACTGTCGCTTTAATAGGTAAATTAAGTTGTTGGCTCTCCGCCAGTGATGCATTTGCCGTTGCAACCACCCATAAATGAACACTTTGGCCTATAGTCAGAGCAACGTTGGTACTTACCTGCTGGTCATTTGTATCAAATTGACCGTTGTTATTACTATCTATATAAATTTTTATGTTGCTGAGTTCTTTTATGGTTAATGCTTCTAGCTGAACATTAACGGGTGCATTACTATTATTAACGAGTGTGTTTGCCCAGATTACACGGGTATTCGGTTCAATTTCCTGAGTTGGAGGTGAAGTTAATGCGATCGCATATAAAGCAGAAACACTGATTTCCACAGCATTTGAAACAGATTGTTGAGATTTTCCATCAGGTGCAACATAAGTTGCATAGGCGATATTTTGGATAGAGCTACCCACTTCAGGCATATTCGCTGCATAACCGTACTGCGCTGACAATATTGATACCGTCAACGTTGATAACATGAATGTCATGTTATGGAATGCGTTAGATTGCTTCTGTTGTAGCACAGCGCTTACCCTTCAACTAAATAGTCTAAAAAATTCAAAAATTTATTTGAGATGAACACCTGCCTAGGCAAATGTTCACATCTCTAGTTATTTGTTTTCATTTCAAGTGAATGAATAAAGCTTATGGTGTAAGTGGATTCACTTTAATCACAAACTCTAATGTTGCACTTGCATTTGGTGCTAAAGGCGACTGTTCTGCTGAAACAGTACCTGTATAGCCATCAACATAACTTGATGTGTTCTGCAATGTTGCACTTGTTGCAAGTGGAGACACACCAGAGATTGCTTTCAAGGTAGTGTATGACGGCGTATTATCGCTAATCACCACATTCGTTACAGTTGCATTACCTTCATTGGTCGCAACAATACGGTATTTCACACATTCGCCTGGTTTGGCACTCACAGTGTTCTGTGTATAAGTTGCGCTTGTACCTGTTGTACAATCAACCAAAGCCTGATCCTTAACCAAACGTACCTGACCTTCAGTCACAGTGGTTAAGTCAGTATTAGAGATACTTGCGTGTGCAATACCAGTCACAGTTGCTGGGTTAATGGTGAAGATAACTGAACTTGGTGTTCCAGGGGTTGCATTGCTTGGCGCTTGAACCTTGATGAGGAAATTCACAGAAGCATTACGTGCAATCGACCCTGTTAGCGCTGCTAAATCACTACCTGTAACCAGGGTATCGCCTGCATCAATGTTACCGTCGTTATTCACATCGATAAACAAGCTGGTTACCCAACCATTACCAGATTGGTCATTGGTCAAGGTAAATGGCAAGCTACCTGGTGTTGCACCCTCATCAATATTACCTGTGTTGGTTAAAGTGTGTTTATAAACAACAGTACCACCTGGTGCAACTTGGCCAATGCGGTCATTTTGCAGACTTAACTTACGATCTGCCTGAACAGTCACCTTGTCCACCATCACATCGCTTAAGCCAGTCGCTGGTGAAGAAACCTTGAAGTAAACTTGTTGGTCACCTGCTGGTGCATTGGCAGGAGGCGTTACCACAGCAACAAGTTTAATATTGCTGCCACCATTAATATTACCTGTATTGGTTAATGGTGCACCTGTTGGGTTGCCACTACCATCAGCCACATAGAATTTAACATCCCACCCTGCTGGTAATGCGTGTGCAGGATCAATAGCTAGATTAAAGTTATCACCTGTTACACCAGAATTATCAACTTGAAGTGGGAAATTCACAGCCTGATTTGGTTTGGTACTACGAACATCAATATCTGAGCCAGTATCCTTACCAGATGCACCTGGCACTGAACCATTCGTATCGGAAGCATCACCGTTATGTAAGTCAACAGTTGCAGGCGTTACCTGACTAATTACCAAGTCCAATTTATCTGTCTTGGTTGCATCAGACTTAGGACTTGTGGTTAAAATGGCTTTAATAGCAGATGATGTTGAATAACTTGCAGGTAATGTTACTTTTGCAACAAGGTTATACGTACCACCACTTGGGATAGAGCCTGTTGAAATAAATGGTGTTACACCATCAGCTTGATATAAGGTAACAATACTGCCTGCTGGTAAACCACCTGCCCCATCCGTACCTTTATCAACACTTACTGTAAATTCTTCACTCACATTACCCGTGTTATGAATAACGATTGGTTCACCACCTTGACCAGTGGCGCTAAAATCAGCAACTTCACCCTGCTTGATTGAAGCAATGACAATTTGGTTATCTTTTGCGGTTGCAGAAGTTTTTTCCGCATCTGCGTAAGCATCATTTTGGTTATCATTGATTGTACCTTTTTTGATGCTTAAGATATTTACGTCATTCGGGTTAGAAGGCGTATCCCCTTCTGGACCTGATGGACCATCTGGGTCAACATATGCAGTGTTCCTGATCACGCCTGCTGGTGTATTTTGATCTACGCGAACCTTAAAGGTTAATGTACCTGTAGTGTTCGGTGCTAGAGTTGGAATCGTTAAGGTTACAGTACCTTTACCTGATCCTGAAGTGGTTTCAACAAACTTATAACCATCAGCATCAACACCATCGGTTTGTGTCACGCCAGCAAGTTTTGCTGAACCAGCAACATAAGTTAAACCAGCAGGTAACAAGTCCGTAACTGTAACATCAGTTGCTGTTGTGTTACCTGTGTTTTGGTAAACCAACTTATATTCAACTTCACGAGCGGTTGCACTAGCTTGGGTCGCATCAATTGCTGTTACACTTGCAGATTTAGTCACACTAATCACTGCACCATTGGTAATTTGAACGGTGTCTGTATTTGTTGCTGTGAGTGTATTGTCTAAAGTACTTTGTGCAGTGATGGTTAATTTACCCAAATCACCAGCAGAAAGTGCAGCACCACCTACACGAGTTGTTGGAGTGGTTGCCTGAACAATTAAGTTCACCGACTCACCTGCTGCCAAGGTAACACTTGTTACAGGAGTCTGGCTATCAGGAACACCATCCTTATTGGCATCAAGATAAACTTTTAAATTACTGAAGTCATATTGGTCACCAGAGGTAACATCCGCCACATTTACAGTGAACGTATCACTACCGTTACCCGTGTTGGTTAAGGTGTGTGATAAAGAAACCTGGTTGTTGGCATTGGCATTTGCTGTTCGGTCAGCAATCAACGTGAAACTTGCAACTGGCAATACTGTGGTGGTCACAATATTTGAAGATACAGTTTTAGTGTTTCCTGTACTGTCAGTATAGCTTGCAGATGCAATGTTACTGATATTCGTTCCTGCTGCTGGTGCAGCGGCATATGCAGATGAAATGCAAGCTGCGCTACCTGCAACCAAAGCAATAGAAGCCGCAAGTTGTGTAAGTTGTAGACGGTTTGACATTATTTTACCCCTTATATGTAAAATGCCAATTAGTTAGTTTTTTCACTATTTACGCGTGTTTGAGCAGAAACCGTCACAGACTTTCCAGCTGGAAGCTCTGCAATGGTCCAACGCAATGCACGATAATCTTTCAGTGGTACATTCACCATTTGATTACTCTCTTTGCGTTTTAAAGGCATTGGGGCAAAATGTGTACCATCAGTACTTGCTTCAGCATTTTCTGGCTGAGACTTTGCCAAAAATTGAGTTTCTACAGGTATCGGTAAAGTCGCTGCCAGATTCTTGATTTTTCCAGTGGTGTTATTGGTATAGGTTGCCCGATACTCAATCACATCATTGGGTTTTACCTTGGTCACCAGCTTTGAAGTTGGTTTCCCATCAGTGCCTGCACTGATCAGGAAAGTTTTGAGTTCTACTGAAACGGGCTCTTTTGTCGTTTTAGGCTCAGCGAATACACTTCCAGCCAAAACAAGAACCGCAGTACCAAGCAAACATTTCTTGTACATATTGTTCAAATACGCCATTCAATTATTCCTAGTCTTCTCTTTTATTTTTGGACAGTACACTTACCATCCAAAAAAACGTTAACCTTTTTTTATAAAATTATATCAATAATCAACAAATTTGTTTGATTTACTTCACACTTTTACAAAAAATATTGTATTACTTTCAGCCAAAGCAAATTCCATACCATCTTTCCTCACCGAAGCCCTTTGCACGTTTTTCAACCTACCGATCTGTGATAGGTTCTGTTTACTGACTAACACAAAATCTTAAAGTTCCTGTGGCTGATGGTTTTAGCAAACCTGTTAAAGTCCATTCAAGAACTTCTCCAGAACGTGTTGCATTACAAGTATTTCCACTTGGTATTAGGTGGCAACTTAGACTGCCAAAATTAGTACCAGTTGGTAAACTATCTTTTACTTTGACATTCTGTAGGTTCTTCACACTATTATTTTTATAGGTGATCTCATACTCCAGATTTTGCTGTTTTGTGGCTTCGTTATTCACTAAAAAGCCTGAAGAATCAGATGGAGTTGAAGAACAACTGGTCACTGCACGTACTTTTTTTGTCAGTGTTAATCCTGCACTACCAATAAGTGTCACATCCTGACGTTGTTGGGTTTTCTGGTCTGTGAGGTTTAATGCACTCACAGCATAGCTTGCCTGTAGCGTTCCAATATGCTGTGCACCAGCAAAAATATTGGTCGGTGCAAATACACGTTGTACAAGACAGATATCAGTGTTTGGTTGCAACAACACAGTACCTGAGGCTGTTGGATCAAACACTGTTTCACCTGTATCAACGGTACCGTTACAGTTGGTGTCTTGGTAAACCAATGCCTGCCAAGGTTGATCATTGTTTGAGTTTGATTGGGTTTGTTCCAACTTTGTTACCCAAACAGGGGCCTGGGTACTTAAACGGTGTGGATAATCAGTCACTTCACCTGCGGTAATGGTATGTTGTCCATCTTCTGTTAGAAGTACATTGAGTTTAACATCGGCAAAGTTATTGTTTGGATAGCTGGTCGCACTTGTGTTTGCTACCGTTATACTATCGGCACTGACAGAAATATATTCAGGTAAATTCTGCTGAACAATACAAAATGATGATGGTAATAAGCTTTGTTCAATTGAGAAAGCATAATCACCATTTGCACTTGTCACTGTTGAAGCTAACTGTGTAGTACTACAGTTATTTAAACGAATCGTACTATTTGCGATCCCAACTTCACCAGTATCTTGAATGCCATTATAAGCTTTACTCACATCTAACGTTGTTCCACTATTGTCAACAAATACTCGTCCAGTAATATCAACGTAAATAAGCTTCGTATTTGTAAACGTACAAGTAATATCGGCGCCCTCTTTTATGCGAACAGCGGGAATCGTCACAATATTATTTACACGCGTCCAAAAAGTACCTGTATTCCCTGTTACACCGCTATTTGCATCTACACAGCTAACACCTGATAAAACATATCCTGCTAAAGCACTTTCTGTAAAAGAAACATCTGTATTCAATGTTTGCGCCCAAAGCTGTTGTGCAGAGGTTGCTGTGGTTCCTGCTGTGACTGTAGTTACAGAATCGGTGGTAACTGCTGTTGTACTATTTACAAGATTGCTAAGATTAATATAGTTAAACGTACCCGTGCCATTCACAGAGTTTTTAGCAATTTTAATTTTTGCACCATCTATAATGTTAATACTGACAGGAACACCTTTACCTGTGACTGTGTCATAGTTTGCAGTCGAACAATTCCCACTTAAAGACAAACCAATTGCGCCATAACCCCCCGGAGGTAGCTCACTTCCGGCAGAATAGGTGTTACGGTTAACAATACGATAGCTAATACGGTGATAACCAGCACTAAGAGTAGTTGCTGATGATATTACGCCTCCAGGTACATAACCATTTACAAGCGTTACAGCAACACCATCAACCATGATATAAGCACCATCATCCACACCAACGCTTGTATTTCCAACACAAAAAGTGACTGCTTGTGACGTTGGAATGTATACGCCCGTTGTAAACTCCCATGCTCTACGGTTATCCCCAATGTCAGGAACACTAATGTTATTTAGTTGAACTGTTGCATTTGCATCCGAACTCATGTTGGTAATAATTCTTTGAATCATTGCAGAAGCAGTTGTACTTGATGCTCCATAAGTTGAATCACTCGTACCATTATTACCAGAAACTAAGTATCCACCAGTTGGGCTGGCTTGGTTCAATGGCCATGCACTCAAGATTGGTGTGTCTTCATCAGCAAAATCACCGACTTTTGCAGTTCCCCCAGTTCCTTCATAACCCACCCAAAATGCACCATTAGGTCTGTATTCATTTTGTTGGTTGCTTCCCCACACTTTATAGAGTGTCTCTCCTACACCGCTACCTGGGTTAAACTCATCACTATAAGCTTTAACTGTTGCCTGTTGTGCAGTTCCTAGTACCGCATTACTCATCGTGGCGTAAGTAACCAATAATTGCTTCGTTGCACCATTTGCCATACTACTACCAAGGTCACAATTCCAGTTATTGCCACTTTGTAGACAAGCTGAACCACCTATCACACTTACAGAACTGACGTTAACTCCTGTTTGTGGTGCTGCAACATAGGTTGCTTTTGGATTGGTTGCACTATCTGGCCCTTCATTTTTAATATTGATGATTTGTGTACCAACTCGTCCTCGTACAATCGTGGGTAAATCAGGAGTAATTGTAAAACGAGCTTCTTTGATAACTGGGTCTGGTGTAATTGCTGTTGGGTTAACGATCACGGCATTAACAGAACTACTCACTGGCGTATTTGATGAGGTTGACTCTATTGTTGCTGTATTGGTTAACGTACCTGCTGCGGTTGCTGTACCCTGAATCGTGATTATACAGGTTGCTGTTGTTGCACCTGTAAACAGTCCCGAAACTTTCCAGCCTGCGGTATTATCGCCTGTTAATGTAGGAGTACAGGAGGTAGTAACAGGGCTTGAACCTCCTGTACCTTGTGTCGTAGCTGGTGTTCCGACAATAGAAACATTTTTTAAACTGACTGGGAGTGTGTCATTAAAAGGTAAATTTACAACTGTCCCACCCAATGTTGCACCTGATGGCGTATTATTGGTAATAGTTAATTGATATTGCATAATTGAATTAACAGGAACATTGTTTAATTGGGTCTGTACAAATGTTCCTGATGTCCCAACGCGCTGACTCTTAACAATTGAAATATCACTATCAGCATCCATACTTGAGATGCCAAAAAAGAAAGCATCTGCACCATTGTTGGCCCATGCTCCACCACCATCCCCACGCACATAAATATCAAATGTTAATGAGGTAATTCCTTTACCTTTGATATAAACACTGCCACTAGCCCCACCACTTCCACTGGTAGCTGTAATTTTGGATGCATTATTAACAATATTATTCCCACTTACAGTTAACTCTTTACTCCCAGCCAAACGACTCATTACAGGTAATGTCGAAAGATTACTTCCTGTTAACGTAAACTCCGCAGAAAAGCCTAGACTACCTACTGTTGCTCCCATCCCCGCAGCTTGCAAAATAGGATTTGTAACAGGTCTATTAAAAGTTACCTGGATAGTTCCCATTTTTATTCTACTATTACTAGAGGCACTCGCAAGACTAAGCCCTCTAGTCATTAGAAACATAGCTACACCATAATTATTCGCAGCACTAATCCCGCCATTCGTACTTGAACAGGCTGACCCATTTACACAACCACTTGGCGCATTTTGTAAGCTTGCGGCAAACATTTGATCTTGACCACCACCAATTGCATTCAGTGGTCTAAGAATATCTGCTGCTGTTACATTTGTAGCATCTCCAGCTGCACCCATCGTTAACTCTGGTTTATTCGCCCCAGATTGACCAGAATAAGTTGCTGTATTATAAACGGAATTTGTAATAGTATAGCTAACGGTTGTTGTCGGCGTATAAGCCTCACTTACGTTATCTGAAGGGTTATTTCTATTAAGCAAAAACGTATGTGGTGTTGTATCTGCTCTTGGTCCTTGTTGCCCTGTACCAGAGCCTGAATAAATCTCAATAGTTGGTGGAGCAGCCAATACAGCTTGACTACACATCAAACAAGTTAAGATAAACAAAACCAAAATATATATATAACTAACTTTATGATTCATCATGCTGTAATTAGAGATATTTTTTTTCATTTTTTGCTTACTGCCCCACATAGCGCACCCCGAAATTAAATTCGTAACTTTGACCACCTATCACACTATTTAAGGTTCCACTCAATTCACCTGCACTATTCAATGACAATGGCGAAACACTTGCACATGCTGGTGTACAGGTAGGTGCTTTCGATAACACCGTATAAGCAGGTGTCATATCCCTAAAGGTAAACGTACTGTTAATTGTTGCGCCTGAATTATTTAAAATAACCTTGTATAAGACACATTGGCCTTGACCATTGCTTTGCTTACCAATAGTTAAAGCATTTGTTGTGTATGTTTCATCGGCTGTACCATCACAATTGAAATCTCGTGCCTGCAATTTTGTCAGGGTTAATTGTGACTGCTTGACTGTGGTCATATCTTTAATAGAAGCAATAACCTGATTGCTACTATCTGTTAAGTTCACAACCGTTGTATTCGCCTGATTGACATTGTTATTTACAACATTCGTGACCTGTAGTAGCAGTTGAATTTGCTCATGAGCTGCCACTTTGCCACCTGGTAAGTCCGCCAATGTACGAATATTTAAATCCCCACTGCTGAACTTGCCATCACCATCGACATCCAGAAATAGTACACTGTTAAAGCTAGACTCACTATTGTTGATGATAAAACCATAGCTCCCCGTAAAGTCTGTAGCAGCAGGGTTAGTCAGTAAATGACGATAGACCACTGTGCCCAAGGGTGCGACCTGACCATATAAATCTGGTGTAAATTCCAGTTGAGGCTTGGCATTTACACTTTGAATCTCCACTGCGTTTTTGATTGTATCCTGAGCAGGGTTACCCGCACCAACAAAGCTGGTTGAGATCACACGGAAGTAAATTGGTACAGTGACATCATTATTGACTTTGTCCACTTCAACAACCGCACATACAAACTGGCTTTGACCATCATTTAAATAACGGGTTTTGCCAATTTCATTGCCTAAAACACTACAATCTGTGCCATTGCTTGACGCATAAAAACGCACACGATTAACACCAGCGGGTAAAGTCATACTGCTAAAATCACTGCTGGCATTGGCACTGAGCAAATATTCTGTTCCAACACCTGTATGTTTCACTGTTAATGGAAAAATTACCTGTCCGCCAGTCACAGCATTATCACTGGATTTTACTGTTATGGTTTTCCATGCAGCGCCACTATTATCAACCGCACCATTACCCAGCCCCGTATTATCAGCATTGGTTAAATCCACCAATTGTGAAACAGGAGTTAAAGTGCCCTGATCCTTAATCGTGCTGGTTTTACCACCATCACCCACAGACTGTGCTTGTGGTGTAACTTCAAAAACTGTATTTGTGGTTACCGTATAACTACTTGGGAAACGAACTTTTACCACAACAGGGATATTGGTATTGGCTGCCAATAATCCCGTATCAGGAATACCATCACCATTACTGTCTAATAATGGTGTCACACCATCCGCACGATACAACTCAATTTGACTACCTGCTGGAAATGTACTGTTAGTTAAAGTGAGGTTAAAACGATCTGTGGTATTCCCTATATTCCAGACATAGTTGGTAAATTTAAGTTCACCACCTTGGGGAACCGCACTGGCCGTAATGGTATTGGTATTATCACTGACGTTGCTTGCACTACCATTCATTTTGACAGCATAGACTGGAGCAACATTTACAACTGCTGTATTACTTGTGTCTGTCGTTGGCCCTGTTACATTAATGACGTTCTCAATTTTCCCTGCAATGCTTTTATTAATTTTTACATTAAATTCGATATAGCCAATCGTATTCGCTGGAATATTGGTTAGGGTTGCGGTAACAACATTCGAGGTGACACTATAATTAATTCCTGTTGGATCGGCTGTTCCCCCCACTGCATCATATACAGTTACGCCATTCCATTTACCAGTATTTACTTCATAGGTTAAATTGCTTCCTAACGTGTCAGTCAAGGTTGCCGTTGGTACAATTGTGTTTGTTGGATTTTGATAATCCAGACGTATGGTGACCACATCACCATTTGCAGCAGTGATTTGAGAGAATTTTTTACGCACCACCAGAGTTGACTGGTCAGTTACAGTTGCCTTGTCAACATTGCTATTTGTTCCACTCGCGCCATTCGCAGATGTCACCATCAAAGTTAAATTTGCAACTTTTCCTGTGGTAATCGTATTCGGTATGCTTGCTGCAACAATTAGTCCAACTGACTGACCTGCACCCAATGTATAACCTGTAATCGCTGATCCATCGGGAATACCATCATTATTGGCATCCAGATAAACCATCAGGCTACTATTCACAAAATCAAAATCATCACCAGTGGGATTATTGCTTACAGTGAAAGTATATTGATCTGTCTCATTACTGGTGTTGGTTAAGATATGGTTAAAATAAACTGCCTGTCCCGCCACTACTGTTTTGTTATTGGCTGCCACCAAATTTAATGAGTACACAGGCAAAATCGTGGTTTGGACAAGATTTGAACGCGCCACCTGTACAACCGTTGAGCCCTCTTCGCTATATTCACCAACTGCCATGTTACTGATGATCGAGTTGGTTGCAGCCCAGGCCGATTGCTGGACCGTCAACACGCACAGCAAGGTCAAGACCCAATTAAACAGTTTTGGGCGGTTATTATTTAGTGTATTGATCATCTTCATGCTCTAATATCCGCTCTGTTTATGGGCTTACCCGAATAGAAAAGTACATGGAAGCCTGACCTTGTGGTGTAAGCGATCCCACACTGCCTGCAATTTGATCGTTATTTACAGCGATTGTGCCTTGACTAATAGATGGTGGTAAACCACTACGTAATTGGCTGTAAGCAGGCACAATATCATTAATCACAATATTACTAGCTGGGGTGGCGCCCTCATTTTTAATGGTTAAACGATAGCTCACACATTGATTTGGTTTTACTTGAAGTGGTGTGCTTCCGTAGGTTGCACTGCTTACCGTAGCTAAAGTTAAGGCACAGTTTTCATCTTTCGCCTGCTCTTTGGTCAAACGTAACTGGGTTGGATCTACCGTGGTCAAGTCAGTGTTTTGTAAATCATCCAAGGTCAGCCCCTGAATGGTATTGTTTGCTTTCACCACAATATTCGCCACACTAGACATACCATTGGTTGCCGTTGTTGGTGCCTGGACTTTTAAGAGAAGTTGAATTGAAGCTTGCGGCGCTAAACCACCTGTAATGATGGATAAATCATTAATCATTGGATCAGTCGCATCAATCACGCCATTATTATTGGCATCATGATACAAAGTATAAGTAAAGGTATCATTTGGGTTTTGCGGAATAACACTAAACGTGATCTGGCCTACTGCATTCCCCTCAACCACAGTTCCTGTATTCTTTAAGGTATGTAGATAGACAACTGTGCCACCAATATTGACCCGACCCTGCCGATCATTTGCCAGTGTCATTTGTCTCTGGATAATATCAACTTGGTCCTTAATACTATCCGCCTGTGCATTCATTGGGGATTTTATCGCAAACCAAATAGGAAGATTAGCCAAGTCTGTATTAGTGGGAACAGTGACAACAGCACAATATTTTTTGGTTGCACCCGCTGCTACATTGCCAGTACTGCTGATTACATTTCCTAGGCTTTGGCAATCATCACTCGTATCATAGAATTTCACTATCCACTGGGCAGGCAAACTGGTACTGATATTATTGACATCAATTTCAGCAGCCGAAGCATATAAATTATAGCTATTCGTTACCGTACTCTTATTCTCTACAACCAAAGGAAATACGGCTGTTCCACCCCTAACTGCTGATTTATTTACCCATGCCTGTCCACCAGGTGATGTAACAGCACCTATACCAGTTCCTGAACTATCATTATTGTACAAGTCACTAGAACCTGCGGTATTGCTATTGTTTAATCGATTACGAGTACTATTGGTAATTGCTGTATCTGTAACTGAAGTTGCCTTAACATCAAAATCTAGTATTTCATTAGTCGCTGTAACACAATTGGCAGGGAAATAAACACCAAGCACAATTTTTTTCGATGCGCCTGCTGCCATCGAACCTGTATCAATAATACCGTCAGCATTACTATCTGTCAGTAAAGTACGCCCATCGGACTGGTATAAGCGTGTGACTGCACAACTTGGGACATTTGCACTTTTTGTAATGTTTAAATTATAGCTGTCTGTCGCCTGTCCTGTATTCCAAACATAATTATCAAACTGGATTTCTTTGGCTGCACCAGTAAATGTGTTTGATTTGGTGAGCAAGTCATTCGTTCCTCCATCAGTATTTCCAACAGAAGAGTTATTCAGTATCACCCCTAAGGTTTGCTGAACTGTAAAAATAACGGTATTGGTTGATGTATCTTTTAACAAGGTAGTTGTATTATTTTTATACTGTTTATAGTTAGCAGTGTTATTGATTTTTTCCGCTGCATTCGGATTAACTTTTACCTTAAAACTAAATGTACCTTTGCTTAACGCAGTAATGCCTGTGAGTTTAAATTCCACCTCACCACCCGCATATTTATAGTTCATAACTGACTCAGCAGTACTGCCTGCTTCATTGTCATTATCTACATCTGTTAATGTACTTGCGCCATTATTCCAAATAGCTGTTCCAGCTTGGTAACTTACACTGCTCGGCAAAGTATCACGGACAAATAGTTGACCTAGTGCAGTCCCCGTATTGTTATAGGTAAATGTATAGGTAACTTCTGTGCCTGTTTTACCTGTACTGATATTTTGAGATTTTGTGACCTGAATAACCGCATCATCAACCACTTTTGCAACATCTGAGACAGTGGCAGACACATTACCTGAATCAAGTTGACTGGTTGAAGTTAAAGTAAAGTTTGCAACATGACCTGCGCTAATGCTGTTGACTGGAATACTTCCCACCACAACCACAGCCACAGACTCACCTGCTTCTAAATTCAGAACTGCATTATTGAGTAAATTATTATTGTCATCAGGCTCACCATTTTGATCCCGATCCGCATAAACTGCGATACTTTCTAGATCAAACTGGTCATTTGTAAGTTGATTCAGTGTAATTTTATAGCTATCAGCAATATTTCCCGTATTGGTGAGTACATGAGGAAAATTGAGTTTACTGCCAATAGTTCCGATATTCTGCTGATTGCTTTGCAGGCTCAATGAGTAAATAGGCTGAACTGTGAGGATAACGGGATTGGAGTTGATGACTTGCAAGTTGCCTTGCTCATCATAAAAGTCACCACTCGCTATGTTAGTAATGCTACTTCCCGCCTTGGGTTGAGCAAAAACCACAGGGCTATAAGTAAAAATAAATAAACTAAGACAGCAGGCAAAAGAAACTCGTGAAATAACACTTCCCTTGAATCGACTTACCATATCCAATAACCCACTAAAATCATAAAAATAAATTCTTGTTGATGATTTTTTAACCAGAACACTACAGAAAGCCAACTTTTCATACAAAAATGTAGCAAGTCTATTGGTTTTTATCAAAAAAAACCAACCAACACTCACTTAATTTTAAATCATAGACCAAAAACACACTATTTATTATTAAATTTCGATTTTAAGTTAAAATTTAGAAGAATCCTATCACAATAAAAGCAAATATTTTATCTCTTTCAACACAGAAAATGACCTAGACGAATACTGTCAGTTTGAAGCATAAAACAAACATTCACTGCATAAAAATGTCATATCAATCATTAGACCTCCTGCAAAAGTAAAAACTGCCTCAATATAGATTTCTATTTATGGGGTCTTATCTGGAAAAAAGGAAAGGTTTGATGGAAGATTGGGCTAGGTTTTGTTTGATCCTAGACAAAATAATGGACAGCACGTCCCTCTAAAGATAACGTAACTTTAATCTTTGGAGATTCAAGAAATGGCTAAACGTTTTAGTCCCGAATTTAAACAGCAAGCGATTGATTATGCACTTTCAAACTCCCACGAAGCTATAGCTGCAATCGCCCAGAAATTAGGTGTGGGTTATTCAACCTTAGACAAATGGATTCGTGAAGCCAATCCAGTGGGTTCAAGCAAACGTCAACTTTCACCAGAACAACAGCGGATCTTGGAATTAGAGAAAGAAGTCAAACAGCTCAAGGAAGCCAATGACATCTTAAAAAAAGCGCATGTGTACTTTCTAACAGATCATGCCAAGAAAAGTACACGGTAATTCAAGATCTAGATATGAATGAAGTCACCGTATCTTCTGCCTGTAAATACGTAGGTGTCAGCACTTCAGGCTATTATGCCTGGCAAAAACGTCAAGCCAATCCAGCACAGAAATATAATGACTTAAAAGCCGTATATTGGCAGCATCATGCACGATTGGGGGCACCTTCATTAGTACATGACATGCATGAATTAGATTACAACATGAGCGAACGTACTATTGGAAGGATGCTAAAAAAGCTTGGTTTACGTAGCAGGATTGCACGTAAATACAAGCATACGACTGATTCAAACCATCGTTTGCCTACAGCACCCAACTTGTTGGATCGTCAATTTACGGTCAATGAACCCAATAAGATCTGGACAACGGATATTACCTATATCCGTACTAAGCAAGGTTGGCTGTATTTGTGTGTGATGCTGGATCTATTCAGCCGTCGTATCGTCGGTTGGCAAATCAGCCATCGAATAGACCGTCAATTGGTGTGTGATGCGTTTCATTATGCAATGGCTCGTCAGGGGTATCCAATGGGTGTCATGGTGCATTCGGACCAAGGCTCACAGTACTGTAGTCGTGATTTTAGGACGCTATTATTGACGAATAACTGCGTTCAAAGTATGTCACGCAGGGGAAACTGTTGGGATAATGCAGTGACCGAAAGCTTCTTTCATACATTGAAAGGTCATGTGGTCCATGGCAGTGTGTTTGCCACTCGAAAAGAAGCGAATACTGTCTTGTTTGACTATATTGAGATTTATTACAATCGGGTCAGAAGGCATTCCGCAAACGGCTAGTTAAGCCCAGAAGCCTTTGAACAGAAATATTTTAAGAATTTAGAGGGATTTGTTGTCCACGATACTGTCTAGGATCAATTCAGCCAAATTTTCATTAGATATATTTTACAGGTACAGCTTAAAACAAACTTTTAGAACAAGATTTCTTTCAATATATCAGGCTGAGTTCGGAGCTCATGAATGATGGTTTCGGCAATGTATCCACCACTGTAAGGCATCTTATACCCAAACTTTTCCATCTCTTTAGAAGGATATTTTGCTTTCAGTATCTGATTAAGATTGTTAAGTTCGAGCTGTAATTTTTCTATTTTTTTCCCAATTGATGCTGGCTTTCTTCGCACGCCATCTGACTGAGCTTTAGCATACAACTGCTTACTCTCCTGCTCTAATTCACTGAGCATTTTTTGCTTAAGCACAAGTTCAGACTGAAGCCATTCAATATCGTAAACCTCAAAAGCTTTGACTAGATCATCAAGCACAAAATTAACTGCTTGATTCAAATTATCCCATTTGCCACGACGCACAATCTGCTCTCTTAAAGTGCGATATAAAATTTCCCGTCTTGGATATAAATGCTTGTCGTAACGAGCTTTGACTGCAATGATTGCCTTTGCACTTTTGGCAAGTGTACGGTTCTGAATAAACTCCACCCCACCAAGCATTTGCACATAAGCAATTAAAATATCTGAATATTGCCTTTGGAAAATTTTGGCAGGCAAGTTATTCACCTCAGGTCTTAATGTATTTATCTGCATTAAAAGCTGTGCAATCTGGAATGGCTTGAAAGGGATTGAAACCACATCCCCCATCATTTCTAAATGAAAAGCTGACTGCTCACTCAATTGAAAATCATTCTGCTGCATTCTTTTTATGATTTTTTCTTTTTGATCAATATATGATTGATTCTCCGTTTCTATTAATTCATTATTCAATTCACACTCATAGTAGTAACAAAAGTTTAACCATATATCCTGCTCAAGCTGCTCTAACCTTGATAATTTTTTATCAATCGTAATTCATTAAAATACAGATAATTACATAGCATAATACTACTATATTTTTAAAAGCTAGTACCAATCTACTTTTACAATTTTTTAAATTTTATAGTTACCCCATCAATGAACTGATCTAATAGTTTTAACATTATAGGTTGATCTCCAGCCAATATTTAAGGTTAAAAAATTAGTTCTTTCATCTAATTGCGATAATCACAAAAGGATCAAAGATATGGGCTACTTAACATCTAAAGAAATTCGCCACAAACTCAAAAATTGCTCTGCATCGACTTTATGGCGTTACCAACAACCTAATCAAAAAATGTTCGAGCAACCAATGCCTCAACCTATTAAGAAATGCGCTGGCTCTACTAGCCTTTGGGATGAAGAAACGTTTAACGAATGGCTAATCAAATATTTCAATAACAACCAAATGAGTAATCTGTCTAGCTAGACAGATTACTTAACTTTTTCCACCATTTTTTATAAGCTTTAGACATCTCTTTTTGATAATCATAATAGTCATATGTCCCCTGTTCCCCAGGCATCACATGACCAACCATCAGTTCCGCAACATCCCTACTTGTAAACGCACTGAAATTTGTCCTTGCTGTACGCCGTAAATCATGCATAGACCAATGATCCATTTCAATATTATAATTCTTCCTTGCAAATTGCATGAAGTTATAAGGGGTATCTGTTGGTCCACTACGTCCCATTGGCTCCTTGCCATTTTCATGTGGAAAAATGTATTCAGAATTGCTCAAATCAATTGCCGACTGAAGCCACGATTTAATTTCATCAATAATAGGTCTGACAATATCTCCTTTACTTTCTCCTGTCTTATGATTTTCATACGGTACTGTCCATGTATTTTTACTAAAATCAAATTCTGATTTCCGTGCAAGCCTCAACTCACTATATCGATTGCCATAAAACAAACATAATTTTAAAAATAAAACATTTCTTAGGGATGTTCTCGATTCTTCACAAATTTTAAAAATTAAAGATAACTCATCATCTCTTAACACTCGATTCGTTTTATTCTTCTTAATATTTAAGTCACGCTTTCCAGTGATATGTCGTATAGGGTTTTGCTCAATTAACTTTCGATTAACCCCCCAGTCCAAGCACTGCTTAGTATTTGTAAGAATACGATCAGTAATTGATGGCGACTGTTTAAATTGGTCTTCTAGTAAAGCTAACCACATATGTAATGTGATTTGCTCAGCAGGTATGCCACCTAACTTTGGGAAAACATAAAGTTCAAATGATCTCAAATATTGATCTGCATTCTTTTTATTAGGAATACTATATTTCGCATGCCACTCACGAAATAACGCTTCAAAAGTTATAGCCTCTGTGATCTTGTGAAGTTCTACTTTTTTATGAATACGTGGGTCATGTCCCTTTACTAAAATTGCTTTCATTTTCTGCAATTCAATACGAGCTTCTTTAAGGCTCATATTTGGATAGGTTCCCAAGTCTAAACGAGCTTGCTTATCGTTATATCGAAAACGCATCTGAAAAGTGAGCTTTCCTTTTTGCGATACACGAACGCTCAATCCATCTTGATCAGGCTCTGTATGTATAGCTGAACGTTCACGATCTAGATTCTTTTTAAGCCAAGTATCTGTTAAAGGCATTTTACTCCACCTGTGTACATATTTTTTTCAAGTAGCTAATTCTAGAAAATATGTACACACATATGTACACAAACATACTGACTAGACTTGAAATCCATTAAACGGGGTTGAAAGATATATCAGATAAAGAATAGCAATATTTTTATATTTTTACAGTACTTACAATGCTTTTATTATCATATTTGAAATAGGTTGAATGGGCTTGAATAGATATCAAATATTTGGGTGGGAAATAATAGCAAATGTGCGTCGTTGAGCGACCTGTGCCGCTAACTCATCTTTAAAACTCATGAAATACAC
>ENA-OWOG01000167-OWOG01000167.1-gut-metagenome-genome-assembly--contig:-NODE-167-length-35009-cov-4.779343_pt1 | contig 35009 bp, 38 predicted proteins | sample MGYA00248249_ERZ651793 | MGnify/ENA primary metagenome ERZ651793 (study PRJEB26908, sample SAMEA4031700) | gut metagenome | biome: gut; feature: normal infant; material: stool | place: China | collected 2015... | reverse complement strand
ACACCTTTTGCACCCAGTGAGCCGTTGTCATATAAAGTTTTAAGTGCATTCCAGTCGAATTGCTTTACGGTACCTTTGTCCCCTTCACGATCTGATTCGAGTAAAACGACAGGTAAGTTGGAAACTTGTCTGAAAGTACGCAATAGACCTGAAATGGATGACTTACTTGGATCGATACCTTCATAATTTGAGCGTCCAAATAATTTCCATAAAAAAGAAAGGAGTGTGGATTTACCTGTTCCTGGTTCACCCACTAACTCTACAAATGGAAATGATTTATGCATGCTTCGAATTTGCTGAGCAAAAAGACTTCCAAAGAATGCAGTTAATGCCACCATGCCTCGGACATCGTATGCATCGAGCAGATCCTTTACCCATGCATCGGTATAGTCACTGGCATTGTTGTTAATTTCGAGTTGAAATGGTGCACGTGCTTTGAGGTTAATTTTGCGAGGGAGTTCAAAATACTCCTCTTTGTTAATAGCAAAACGACGACCATTTTGAACCGCGATATCACATAAAACATAGGTTTGATGTTCTTTGTGATACCCCACGTAATTGATTAATTCGACACGTTTAATGTCACGAAGTTCACGCTTCAGAAATGCGAGTAGCTGCTTACTGTTACCTTCATAAAAAACACCTGGTGCAATGTGCGTTAAGCGTTCGCCAAATGAGCCTGCAGATGTAATTTGAGATGACGTAAATGTGTTTTTTATGGTTTGCCCACCACGAGGGAAATCAACTTTGAAAAAGTAAGATGCTTCGTCAATTTCCTTTTGATATTGGTAATACAGACCATAGGGACGGCATTCCATCATAATTTCTACAGTAGAAGCATGTTCCAGTGCAGAGTCTCTGCGCTCTGCGATGAGTAAGTCTTTTTCTTCCTGTGCCCAGTCCTCATTATCATCTGGACTATTGAGACCTTTCATGTAGTCATCATATTTATCCATATCCAACTTGAACCAAAACACTTGATTATTAAAGTCAAATGGGAAAGATTTCATGCCTTTATGCTTGTAGATAAGTATGCCTTTATCCACAGCTTTTTCTGCGACAAGCAAAGCACCGTAATATTTGTAGGTTTCTAAGTCGGTAAATTTAAGACGGTCTTGCTTGTAAAGATCGTTCCAATCCTGCTTTTTACGTCCACCCGGTGGTAGAGCCACTTCACATTCAAAGCCTGCTGCTTTTGCCAATTCGATATTTTTAAAAATACCTTTATGACCTGCTTCGTCGTTGTCAAAAGCCCACACCAGTTTTGGCAGTGGTTTGCCCGTTTTTTCACATTCTTGGACAAGTTCGGTTAAAAATATGATTGGATAATTATTGCTAGTTAGGGCTGAAAAACTGGTAATGCCTGAAAACCATAATGCGATAGTGTCAAAAATACCTTCAGTAATCCAAATTTCTTTGGATTCAAAATAATTGGTATTTGGTGTAAGCCAAGCATGCCCCGTTGAAGACCAATCTTCCTTGAATGAAGTTTTAGGCAATACGTCTTGTTGATCCAAGATACGTTGCCACCAACCTTCATTGCCTTTTTCATCGGTAATAGGAAAACGTAGCGTAATGGATGTAGTCTTTTTTGGTTTATAGCGAGTAATGGACTCCTGCGCATATAAACCTTTGAGCTGTTCTAATGGAAAGCCTCGTTCTTCTACGAGATAAGCATTTACAGTGCGTAAAGGGTCCTGTGGAGTTGGCTCAAATCGCTTTTCCCATTTTTCAAAAAGTTCTGGGAAAAGGTCACGAATATGATTTTCGTGACCGCATTCATTTTTACGTGGACAGAAAACTATCCACGGCTCTTCGGCAAATGCCCAAGCTGATGCTTCTTTATGATTACAGTCTGGACATCTGCCACGGAGCTTGTCGCCATTTGTTGAAGGTTTACGTTTAAAGCCATAAACATGTTCAAGTTTTTGTTCAACCTGTCTTTGTGTTTCTGGGAACATCATTTGAATAAACTACCTTCTTACAAATGCCGATGGGTTCTTTTGAGTTCTTGGCCTGCCAACTTTGCAAGCATTTCTTGTATGCGTTGTCTTGCCAAAAATTCGATGGTTTCTTCTAAAGTTTCAAAGCCAAGTGCTTCTTGTACTTCCTGCACGATCTGTTCTTCTTGATCTGTCAGGGTAATTTCCTGTGTAGGCATTTTCAGCTCCTAGAAAGGTGGTCCGATGCGCCTTTTTTCAAGTAATTTTCTAAATTAAATTCTTCTTGAATGTCCTCAGCAATAAGAGTTGCCAAGGCTTGCTTCATAAGCAACTGCCGAAGGATAACGCCTGGTGTTACACCCGTGAGCTTTGCGACGATTTCAAAAAGTTGAGATTCATCATCGGTTAAATTGACGTTGTAGCGGTTATCGCGTTTTTGCTTTCGTAAATTCATTGATTTAACCCTCTTTGTTATCTAGCTGGTCTTTACCTTGGTAGTAAAACTTCGCAATGATGCTGGCTTGGCTTTGCTGTGCTTTTTCAGCCAACTGTTTGATGTGTTCCGCTTCTTCTTTGGGAAGGTAAACGACACAGCGAACACGACCGCCATCCAATTTGATTGAACGGGTGGCATTAACAGGTGAATTTGATGTGCTCATACAGTATCCTAGGACATAGTGGTATGCTAAGACACACTTTAGCACATTATTATGTTCTTTCAATAGGTAAGGGTGAAATTTATGTCCGAAAATTATGACGAGCTGTCAGCCGTCATTTCTGATCGCTTCAAGTCAGAACTTGAAAAAAACAACTTACGTGCAAAATCACTGAGCCGTGACATTGGGGCACATGAAAATACGTTAGGAAACTACGTGCGGAATAAAATCCCTGATCAGTGGGTTTATTTGTCTAAACTGCATGAAAAAGGCATTGATATACGTTATGTACTGTTGGGGATTGATCCTGACTATGCAGGGCTAACCAGTGAAGAAAGCTTACTATTGAAAGCCTATAGACAATTGAGTCCTGACGCGCAAGAAGCCTTACTTGGATTAAGTAAAGTGATGGCCAAAGAGTCGGAGGCTAAGTAAATGAGTAGCCAATAAAAAGCCCACCTTACAGTGGGCTTTTTTTCTATTCCTCTATTTCACTCTGGACCAGCTCTAGTTTGCGCTCCAGATCCATCAGTTTATAGATGAGATCGTTATTACTGTAGGTGACATCTTTGTCATTGCCTGCAGCTTCGAGAGATTGTCTCCAAATACGGAGATTGGACAATGTTTGGTCTAAAAGTAATTCTTTATCAAGTGTTTGCATAGGATTAGCTCTATCAATTTGATTTAATTGAAATTGCCAAACACGTATCTCTTCTTGATTCCAAATGGGACTTATTACCGTAATTTCACCATTAAACTTAGGATATATCAAATCATCCAAAGATTGCTTCAATACATCGATATCTAAGTCTTTGGTCTTACCATCATTTTTAGATAATTCTCTTAACAAATCATTTAACTGATCAGGGCAAACTGAAAGCAATCCTTTCTCTGTGTCGTGATTAAAGGTGAACTGTGCTTTGACACAGCGATCGATCATTTCGAATAGCTTTTCACAAAGCAGTTGGCTTTTCGGATTGCTGGCTTGTACACGCGGTGCAATGGGGACGTAAGGAATAATATTATCATTTGAAATCATGCTGTTATTCCCCCAAAAATAGAATGGAGAACGTTAGCACTGCCATACAAATGAATGCCATGCTTTCGAATATATTTTTTAGGATTTGCTGAAATTTTCGTTTTTTAAGACGTTGCTCATAAGCAACTACGTCGATAATTGGAGTGTGTTCAATGATGTGGGCATTTTTGAGGTGTGCAGATGCACGGGCTTGAATTTGTCTGTTCATAACTAAATTCCTTGTAGGTTTGGTTTTAAACCTACCGCCATTCTTCTCACGGAATGGTGGCAGACCGAACAGGGGTGAGAATACCGTCCTACAAGTTACGGCCAGTCAAAGACTGCCCTGCCCGATCTACCATAGCGAGTATAGCCGATTAGACATTTTAGGCAAAAAAAAGCCGCATAAGAGCGGATATATTTTGCCCTTGTAGGATATAAAAACAGGTTCTCACGCCTGCACACAGATTTTGCTGTGTTCTTACATGTTGCCGATAGTGTGCTGTTATGTCAAGATTCGCAAAAATATTTTTTGGGGAAAATTATGGAAAAAACTATTGAAGAAGATAATTTTAGAAATTTGATTGAAAACAATAATTTTTTGATTTTAGATTTAACCAATGAATTAAAAACTTACCATGATTTGCATTCCAACTCTAAATTAATCATCCCAAATTTAACGGATGAAAAATCCAACTTAATAAGTTCAGGTTTTGAACATATTCAGTTGATAGATACACGCATTTCAACAATTAATAAAATTAGTACTTATATTAAAAATTTTAATCTTAACAATAAGAGATTAAATTACATTGGAATTTATGATTCACTCATCGGACAATTAACCCTCCTAAACGAAAAAACAGACAATATTTTAAATAGGCTTAGATCATTAAACCTATCTATTAATCAAATTAGATTAGGCTTACTTGACAATAAAACATCAGATCTAAAAAAACAATTTGATAGTATTCGAGTTATTAATTCTTCATTAGCATCTGATATTTTTAGTCTTACTGATGATTACCGATATTTCAAAGAACAACTTCAAGTTTTAAAATCAGAAGAAAATGAATACATTGAAAGATTTAAAGAGGAAACAGCATTACTTGTAAAAGAATTTGAAAATAAAATCAGCAACTTGACTGAAAAGTTTGAACATAAAATAAAGAATTTCGAGCTTGATCAAGATAAAGTTATTAAAAGTAGTAAGTTGCTTTCAGATGGTGTAGATGCGGGATTAAAGAGCTTAGCAGTTCTAAACGAACGCACACAAAATATTGAATTAGAATTCTCCAAAATTCTTGGAGCTGAAACTGAAAATATTAAAACAGATCTAAATACATCTAAAATTGTATTAATGGGAGTGATTGATACGATAACAACCGAGGCAAATACTAAACTCAATGAAATTAATACTGCACACGCTGATTTCAAAAATATTGTGGAACAAGCTGGAATATATGAACTAACAAAAAACTATAAAGACAAAGCTGACGAAGAAAAAATTGAATACAAAGACTTTCGAAAATATACAGCGTGGTCGATTATGGCTGCTATTGGATCGACCTTGCTGATTTTCCTCATTGCATTCTTGGAGCATTTCTATTCTGCTGGGAATGAACCTACGAACTACTTATTACTTGCTTCTCGTTTATCTATTTCTGTCATGTTTTTTGTACTGGCATTTTACTTATCTAAACAAGCTGCAAAACATTATGAATGTTATCAAGAAAACCACCGTACATTCTTACAACTCGCAGCATTAGAACCATTTATGGCACGTATGACACCTGATGAACAAAAGGAAATTCGTAAGGGGCTTATTCCTAGCTACTTCAACCAAAGTGCTGATGGAAAGTTTGCAGCCAAAGGTGATGAGGTTGACTTACCGACAAGTATGCATGCCATAGTAAATCGTTTAATTGATGTAGTTGCTGAGAAAAAAGAGCCAAAACCTGCTGAAACCCCTGCTGCTGCAGTTGAAACAAAACCATAAGATTGGCTAAACCATTTAGGAAAGCTAAGTTAACGCTTGCTTTCCTATTTTTAAGTTGTCGCTAGTGTGCTGTTATGGCAAGATAGCACTTAATTGTCTTTAAGAAATACCTTCATGCTGCGCCATCATTGCTCATCCTAAAATTAAAGTTAGTCTGCTCTCTTATCTATCACTAATGCCCACAGGTTACGCAACGTACTATGAAAATTAAAAAATTAGAAATTAAAGGTCTTCACGGAAATGAAGAGCCTCTTATTTTAGAATTTAATGATGATTTAAATATTCTTTCTGGCCGAAATGGGGCAGGAAAAACAACAATTTTAAAATTAATGTGGTATCTCATTAGCGGGAATTTTGACAAAGCAATTGCTGAAATTAAATTTGATTCTGTTAAGTTAGAAACTGATATTTATAGTTTACTCATAGATATTGATTTCAATAATAGCAAAAGCCCATTTAAATGTGATTTAAAATTAAAAGCACATAATGTCCTAAAAAATTTTGAAACAGATGAGAATCTTTCAAGATTAATTCAAACAAAAAAAATGTCTGATATTAATTGGTTTCTTACTCAGTATATTGAATCTTCATTTTTCATGCCTACTTTCAGAATGATTGAAGGTGGTTTTACAACTGAAAAATATGACATTAAGCACGATCTTATTAAAGAGTTTTATCTAGATATCAATAAAGATAATAACTACAGTGATACTGAATTTGCTTTAAAAAAGCTTTCTAGCAACCTTACAAAACAGAAGCATAAATTTTTTACAACGATCTCTGCAAAAGATATCGATACTTTCTTAGTAAAAAAATATGCAGAAATCATGAAAAGAGTGAATACTCTTCAAAATGAGAGTATTAATCTTTTTAGTAAAAAATTTAATTTATTAGTAGAACAGAGACTTGGTAATCCAGGAGAAAGAGAAAACTTCGACAATTTAACCAAAAAAATTGAACTATTAGAAGGCGAAATTAATACACTAAATAAACCTTTAAATAAAATAAAATCAGCTATCACTGATTTCATGCCCTCATTTAACATAGAGTTTGATGAGAGAATTTATTTTACACATAAAAATGAAAGTAATGATGACTGTGAAATTGAAGATACTAATGATGTTTTAATTGAATATCCTATAAGGACAGATATAAAACCGAATTTAGATGAAATTGTAGACTTTGATGAGTTTGAATTCGAAGACCTTGATGAAGATAGATCTAATAGTTTAACGATTAACAATTTATCTGCGGGTGAAAAACAACTACTTACTTTTGTGGCTTTTAATATTTTTCACAATGACACAATTTTCTTTATTGATGAACCAGAGCTAAGTTTACATGTCGACTGGCAAAGTAAATTGTTTAGTTTGCTGAAAGAGCAAAACCCAACGAATCAGTTCATTATCAGTACGCACTCTCCGTTTATATATAGTATTTTCCCAGATAAAGAATTAGTGATTGATCCAGATAAAGGTTGTTCGGAATTCTAATCATGAGCAAACCAACTCCGTTTACAGTACCCGTGATTATCGCCACAATAAAAAATGCAAAGTCTGGAAAATATGTTGTAGTTGAAGGTGTAGATGACATTGTTGTTTATAGAAATTTAATCACCTTTTATCAGACTAAGGGAATTAAAGTTTTAGCGGCTGGGGGCCGAACTAAAGTCTTAGAAGTTTTTGATGCACTTAATGGTACTACGGATCTAAACAAAGCCATTTTTATTGTCGATCAAGATTCATGGATTTTTTCTGGAATTCCAGCTCAATATCAACACCAAAGAATTATTTGTACTAGCGGATATTCTATTGAAAATGATGTATATGTTGATAAACAACTTGATCTTTTGATGCAAGGCACGGCTGTATTTATTCCTTTTCAAAGTGAATTACATGTCTATTTAAAATGGTTTTCTTTGGCAATAACACGATTTTGTACTAATGGAAATGCTAATGGTGAAAAGCTAGATATTCACCCAGAAGCTTTTTTTAGTTGCGTAACCACTACACAAAATTACTGCTCTCTTAAATCTAATGAAGTATTTCCTCAACAAGTCTACAATGATTTATTAATAAACTATGGATTAAAATTTAGAGGAAAATGCCTATTACCATTAGCTATAAGAGCATTAGGAAAGCGTCCAAATCAACCTAAATATAACTCTAGTACAATTATGGAAGAGACTGCTATTACTGGACGTGGTACTCATCTCAACCGAATATTTGCTGAAGTTGGACAGTTAGCGTAATAAAGACAGCTTCATCATTCTATTTACTTGCTCAATGGCAATCTATAATTTCACATGAAACTAAATTTAAAAAAGGTCACACATTGTGATCTTTTTTATTGTTGTCGATAATGTGCTGTTATGCCAATATGGTCGCACTTTATTTTTATAAGTTGATAAAAATTATGATTTTGCACGGTTACCAATTTTTCGTCATCGATCATTTATGGGAACTAGCTCCAACAGTTGATCAGTTCTTTAAAAATTTGGTTGATCTTTATCCACCCAAAACTGATCTTGACGAATTTCAGGGTATGTTCTCCGGAGCCACAAGAAAATGGAGATATGCTCAACAATTAGCTAAAGAATTAGGTTGGGAAGGTGATTTTGTTGGTGAGCCTAGAGTATTCTGCTTACCAGATCCTAGAGGGATGGTCATCGACTATGGCTTTGTATTTAAACAATATAACAATGGAATGACTTATGTTATTTCACCAATTTATTTAGATTATATTGCTGAATTTGAAAATGTTGAATATAAAAGACTGATTATCGACTAACACCTAAAAAATTATCTAAAATTATGAACTTACCATTAATAAATGTATTTGAAACGCCCTATGAAATTTGGAAAAATGATGATTCCTCCTTTGATCATATAATAGAACCTCCTCTTGAAAACCGACTAGTCAAAAGGATTAATAATCATTTTGATGCATCAGAACATATCCTTAAAGAGGTCATGGATATTCCTCTACAAAATCATATCGATACATATCTACGTTCTTCAAAACCGTTTAAGACATGGTTAGCTCAAATGCCTAGTAGAACTCCGAAACCATTGAGTGATTATAAAAATAAATACCCCAACTATAATCAGGATCAAGTTGATGATGCTATTAATTGCATAGGAGTCCAGCTTCCTGAAGAACAAATACTTTTTCATGGTGGTTTATTTGATGACTTTGGAGATTACCCTACTAATAAACCACTTTCAGCTTCGTTCTGCCCTCAGGTTGCTTTAAAAAATGCAGAATGGCGTGGTAAAGCATTTGAACGTGGTCAAATTGATATTTTTTTATTAAAAGTTAAATCTCCGTCCACTAATGTCTTTATCTACAACCCCAGAAATAGACTAGGACATGAAAAAGAGGTTCTTTTTGCTTCTGGTGCACGACTAAAATTTATACAAAGAACTCTAGTAAGAGATAATTATAAAGTAGTGAAAGTAGGTTCTAATGCAAGAACCCTCGAAAAAGAAGTACCTGTATACATTGTAGAAATTGAAATTTCTTAAGTATAAAAAAAGGTCACTTAAAGTGACCTTTTTTATTACTCATCATTTTCCGCTTTACGTTCTTTTAACTGTTGAATCGTAGGTAATTGGATAGATGGATCGGGCATTGCACTTGGTGAAAGTGTGTAAATCAACTCAATATTTCCTACACAAGAAAAGCTGCATGTGAGATTCGGACACTGCAGCCGAATTTCTTTAAGCAATGCATGCTTCTGTTCACTGGTTCTGATTTTTAGCACTGAAGTTTTGCAATGTGGACATACCATTTTGGGTCTTGAATTATTCTTATTGATTGTGTTGTAACTTGTTGCCGACATGTTCACCCCAGTTATTAAGAATATATTTTTCACCATTTTAAAATAAAAGATTAAATATTTGTTCTTTTTATTGAAATTTAATAAGATTTCGTCTGTTTTTCTGATGTAGAAAAATCTTATGCAAAACTTGAAATGCCAGTGCTGCTTTAAGCTACTTGCTAAAATTGGAGCATTTGACACCATAGAAGTGAAATGCCCACGCTGTAAAACTTTAAATACATACCAGAGCACCCAGAGTGCCTTACCTGAACGCCTAGAGCGTCGACTCGATACAGGTAAGATCGATGACAAACACTACTGCAACAACTCAATACAATCCTAAAGGTCACAGTTTTTCTGGCTGGCTTGGCGGTAAATCTCAACTCGCACGTACTATTATCGAATTAATGCCCGAACATAAAACTTATGTTGAAGTGTTTGGAGGCGCAGGATGGGTGCTGTTTAAAAAGGGGGAATCCCCTGTCGAAATCATTAACGACATTAATGATGATTTGATTAATTTGTACCGCATTATTAAATATCACTTTGAAGCGTTTTTAACTGAGTTTGAAAATACGCTGTTCTCACGCACCATGTTCAATGAAATGCGAAAAAATGACCGTGGCTTAACCGATATTCAACGTGCTGCCAAGTTCTATTATTTGCTCCGATCGGCTTTTGGTTGCCAACTGGATGGATCATTTTCTTATAGCCGTGACCGAAAAAGCCGACTTAAATTGGGTGAGGATCTGCGAGCGCATTTAAGTTCGATTCACACCCGGTTGCAGAATGTGGTGGTTGAGAATGCAAGTTATGACTACATTCTCAAACGTGCCGATGGTCCTGAAACATTATTTTATTTAGACCCACCCTATTGGGATTGCGAAAACGTATACGGCAAAGGAATTTGGTCAAAACAGGACTTTTATGATTTGAAGGAATGCCTGGACAAAATTCAGGGCAAATTTATTCTCAGTCTGAACGATACACCTGAAGTACGCGAGCTGTTCAAGGACTATAAAATTCAGCATAAAAAGATTCGTTGGTCTGTAAATAACAAAGCTGCGCATGAAGAGCACAATGGCAATGAATTGATTATTACCAATTTTTAAATAGGAAAATGCCCCAATAGATGGGGCATTTTTTTATGTGCTTTTTTCTTCCTGAAGGACTTTAAATTCTCGGTCAATCGCTGTGGTAGCCGTGGCTTTGTTCTTATATAAATAAGTCAACCGCTTGGGTGTGGTCTGATCACCCTTGGTAACCTTAGGCGTGTTTTTCCCATCTTTGTAATACGCCAGGACTCCAGTGTAATTTCCTATTTCATTATCAATGAGCTGTGACAAATCGTCGGCATCTGGAAGATAAATTTCAGCATTACAATCTGTAGTAAAGCCTCCACTTGCATCTAAAGTATGAATGACTTTTGTGCCTAGCCAAACAATGTCATCGATCAGGGATTTAAAGCCTACAAACTGCAATGGTGATTCAGGGATTAATTCGGGCTTACCGTAAGCCAATTTAAAACTAAAGGTCGCAGACTTACTTTTAATTTTGTTGTATTCCGCCTGAGCCACGTGCTCTGCGGTTTGTTTATCCCGTTGGATATTACGCATTTCACGGGTGTTTTCATCTGACATACCCACAGTAACTTTCTGGCGTTTTGCATGAATGGTGTCATAGTAAAACACCGTTACTCCAGAGACATCATCTGCACCATCGGTGTCACTGTATGTGTGTGAGTCACCTTGATCACGGGTAATAATGATGTCTGGAAGTGGATTACCACTCAAAGTTTTACCGTCCCCTTTAGGCATAAACAATAAAAAGCCATTTTTGACGGTAGCGATCGCATCATGCTCATCGGCAATACGGGTAATGAGATTGGCATCCGATTCATTTTGATCCAGATGTGGCAATAATATTGCCCCAAGACTGCTATTAATTTTTGCCGTTAGCCCATGATCTGTAGCAACCGTCTGGATAATGTCTGCAATAGTTTTATTGTCAAAACTGCGTTCTTTTTTCTTTTTGAATTGGGCTTTTAAGTCGGCAGATTCGCCACGCAAGGATAATACGTCTGGTGCACCAGAATGCCTGCGCTCCTTGATGACATATTTACCTTTGTAAACCAGTCCTGTATCACTCCATCCAATCCAAGCTTCGATTTCTGCCCCTTTAGGTGGAATATCCAATAATCCGTCATGATCTGATAGTTCTAGATCAATTGAGTCACATTCGATACCGCGATTGTCGGTAATGGTCATACTGATCAGGCGATCCTGAACTGTGGTACCAATGTCGGTACCATTCACCAGTAATTTATAAATGGCATGCGGATAGCTGTTTTCATTCATAGAACATTACCTACCATATTGCCTAAAACATTCCCCACTAAAATGCCTGCCGTTTGGGTTTTGGTGATTTTTAAGGAAAACTCAACTTTTTTAGGTAAACCGTCTTTATAGAAATAGGTTTGGGTTTCTTTAACCTCATCGAGTTTCCACATGCCATAAATTTTCCCGTTTCCTGCAATGAGAGGAAAGGACTTGCCTGTGTCCCCCATAACACGTAGTGCGGTAATGGAAAGCTGTTGTCCAAATTCAGGGACGATTGAACCGTCTAGAGTGATAGTATCTTCCCCTTTGCCCACGTACTGGTACGCAGGCATGCTGCCAACACGGTTATTACTGGCATGGTTCCATGAAGTACTGCGCTGTAGGCTTTGATAGGTGGCTGTCGGAATAGAAAATACGAACATGCCGAAAATCATCATCATTTTCTATATTCCTAAAGTTGATCTAAAAAACTGCTTCGCGCACGTGCTTGCTTTTGTTGATCACGACGATTCAACACGCTTTCAATCATGTTTTGCAGTTGTTGTAAGTTTTGTCCTGGTGCAGCATGGATCTGGATGGTGATGGTGTCACCTTGAACAATGACATCGCCACGGCTAGAACTGGAAAATTGAGGTGCAGGACTGATTTTTGCCAGTGCCGGTGCGACATTTATTTTTTCTGCAGTACTGGCATTCGGATTGAATACATTCAGAACCTGATTAAACTTTTCTTTGAGACCAGGGAAACCTTGTTCTAAACCTACACGAATTCCCCCCATAACATGACCACCTAAGGCAGCCATGACACGGCTTGGGGAATGAATATCCATTTTTTGCCGCATGAAGTCTGGCATATAACTATTAATGGTCGACCAGACCCCTTTTAGTTTTTCAAAGCCTGATTGAATGCCTTCAATAAGTCCTTGGACAATATGATTCCCCAAAGTTTTCATTGAGCCATATAACCCAGACAGGAAATTCAGCACGGAATTAAAAGCACTGCTGATATAAGGCAAAGGTGAAATGAGGGCAAAAATATTACAAATGGTTTGCCATGCGGTCGTAACTCCAGATTTAATACTGTTCCAAACGCTCGTGACATAGCTTTGAACAATTTGAAATCCAATACTGATTATGCTGAATACTGCATTTACTTTAGCTGCAATGGTTGAAGTGATACCTTGCCAAATTGTTGAAATAAAACCACTGACCATGCTCCAAACTGTAGTCACAAAATTAGATACATTGCTGAAGCCAGTCATGATGCTACTTAAAATTGCATTTACCCTGGTCGATACACTGATGTATACCGCATTCCAAATTTGAGCAAAGAAAGCAGAAATACTGGACCAATTGGCAATAATTAAACGTGGAATTCCAATAAATGGCATAAGGAACGTTAGGAATGGATTATTGGCAAAGGTGTTATCCACGCTTCGAATAATTCCCATAATAAAGTCTATACCTGATTGAAATGCAGTTTTTACCCCACTCCACACTCCTGAAACAATGGCAGTCATACTGCCCCAGATATTCTGAAAAGCATTACTAATATCGGTAATGGCAGTATTAAAAATTGCTTTTACTGTTCCCCATAAATCGACAAAGAAGCCTTTGATTGGTTCCCAGTTTTTATAAATGAGAAATGCTGCAGCTGCGACCGCTGCAATGGCCAGCAAAATTGGATTTGCCATAAATAAACGACCTAGCCATAGAACAGAACGGCCAAGCCCCATAAAGACAGATTTTACGATACCGAATACTGAAGGAATTTTGCTGAAGGCTTTGCCTAAAACAGAACTGCTCGCAGCGGTTGAAGCCATGATTAGACGGAGGCTTAACATGCTTAGAATAAGGGGAGAAAACACGACCAAAGCACCACCAATGGCAATTAAGCTTGTTGCTATGACCAATAGCCCAATTCCAAAAGTTTTCGCCAAAGTTGGGTTTTTCTCCATCCAACCCGTAAAGGTTTGGAATGCCCCTGCTGCCAGTTCAAGTGCTTTGGTATAGACAGGCAAAATGGTTTGTCCAAAGCGTAAATACGCATCATGCAATTTGGCTTTGGCTTCGAGTTCTTTACCTGTGGTTGACCCTCTGGCTTGGGTATCCAGTTGTTCAATATTGAATGCACCTGCATTCAGCTTGGCATTCTTATGGATCTGCTCGCGTTGCATGTACATTTGAGCAAATAGGTTGGATGCAGTTCGGTTGGAGAAGATACTTCCGATCGCATCGACCACATCCCCTTCCTTGGTAATACCTTTGGCATTTAAGGCAGGGACCAGGACTTGTTCCATCCACGCAAATTGATCCTTTTTAAATAGATCAGATCCTTTGATTGCACCAATATCCAGATATGACAAATCCCCTGTTTTATTGTGTTTAACCTTGCTCATATCCCCAATTAAATCAAACTTGGCCAGGTTATTTGCAGCTCGCTGCGTGGTTCGTCCTTGATACAAGTTTTGATATGCCGACATCATGGAAGTACCAACTCGATGACCACCCATTTCCTGCACCAAAGGTTCTAACTTGTAGTAAAACGCCTTGTTATCAAAGCCCTTGGCAGCAATACCACCCGTTTTAATGACATTGAGCCATTCTTCTGGTTGAACACGTCCACCTGTTGCAGTGATGACTTGTTGAATGATATTGGCTTGCTCTTTAAAGGCTGCTTCACTTTTTAAACCGTTCCGCATTTCAATGACTTTAAGCATGTCCATGAATTTCTTTTCATTTTCTGCCCCATGCTCATTGCCATACATGGCTTCATTGGCAAACTTCATCTTGGCCAGCATTGGTGCAACCAACTGGGCATGATGCACATCTGCGAAAGCAGTGACCCCATCACGTACCAAGGTTAAGTTATCAAGCGTACTGGTACCGAAAGTTTTCATGGCTTTGGCATATTCAATTGCTTCTTTGGTGGCATCTTTACCTAAGCCCAATGATGCAATTCGATTCTGCTCGACATCTACTCCTTTACTTTCTTCGATTGGCTTGCGCATGGTGTACATTGCACCAACACCTGTAGCGACCGCACCTGCACCATACATGGCAGCTGTACGTGCATGACCTGAATAATTGCCATGGGTTTTCTGCAACCGATTTAAGGTCTCTAGTTTTTTCTTTTGATTGTCGATCGAGGAGTTGGCTGAATTAATTTTTCTGGAAAGTTCGACTTGATGATCTGCCAGACTGCCCGTGGTGATACCTGTTTGCTTAAGCTCATTACGCAGCTGCTGTAATTTGGTTTGGTTCTGGGTGTGAGCATCTTTGAGCTTCTTGGCTTCCCTGGTCGCCTTATCAAACTCCTTGGTTAACTTTTCTGATGGATTAGCATTCATTTCAAGACGTAAAGATTTGATACGGTCTTGAACGGCTTTTAGGGCGTTACCACTTTCTTCCGTAGCTTTCTTATGTTTGACATAACCATCAATTTGTTTTTGTTGGTCGTTGAGTCTTTTTAATTCGTCACGGGTAGTTTTTAAAGCTTTACTGGCAGCAGTACTGCTGCCAGCAATCACTTTAAGTGCAGGACTAAGTTTATCCCTGCCTCCAAAAAGGACTTCTAATCTTAATTTTTTCATTCGGCATCTGACCCATTTCGTTCAATGGCTTTTTGATGCCATTGCATCAATTCACTGAGTGTCATATCGACATAGGCTTGCGGTGGCCAGTGAAATACCACCGCAATGTTGGAGATCGCGTCGTCTACAGTTGGCGTAACGCTTCTACACGCACAGATTTCGGTTGCAAAAAAAGCACGAGCGCACCACCAATTTGGGCAAGATCTGCAGGTTCAAGTTGATTGATTTGCGATTTCGTTAATGTCGGTGTACTCACACGAGGTAGCACTGTACAAATGGCAGTGACATCACCATTTAAAAGATCGGCAATTTTTACCCCTTGTAGTGCTGTGACATTAGGTTTACGAATTTCTAGAGCATTGATTTCAATGACTCCCATCATCAATGGCTTTTCAAGATCGATGGTCTGTAAGTCTGGGTTGATAGCTTCTAGGTTTTCAATTTGTTCTTGAGTTGACATGTTGTTGATTCCATAAATAAAAAGGTGAAGTAAAAAAACCTCCTGCAGCACTAGGCTACAGAAGGGTAGGAAAATTAATGGCCAATGTTGGCGCGATGCTGTTCAAGCAGATCTACACCATTGACACGTTCAATCATGTTTGGAATATCAATGAGGATTTTTTCTACGCCATCGATTGAGAGCTTGTAGTACGACCAGATGGTTTTGACAGATGTTTCAGTGTCATCACCTGCTTTCTGGTTGCCAAAGTCGATTTCTTCATGACGACCACGCACCACAAATTCTACTGCAATCGTTTCTCCAGTGTCATCACGCTGATAAGAGCCAGCAAAACGTAACATGTAGGCTGCAACGGTTGCTGCCCCCCACTGATCAAGGATGAGAGAATCAATACCACCTAATTTCCAATTGAACTCGGTAATGTCATCGCCCAGTCCTGCATCCCACTTGATGTTGCCGTTCATGCCACCGCCACGCCAGTCTTCAAGCTTACGAACCAACTTTGGAATGGTGACTTCGCCTGTTTGACCGAGGTATGAAAAACCATCGTTAAACAGGTCCATCATTTTTAATTTTTTGGGTAAAGCCATGCTGTTTTATCCTTATTTTATGCAGTCATACGCGATGCAAAGTCAGCAAGATACTTGTCTGTAATGCGCTGACGTAACGTTAAATCTTCTAATGGCGGTACTGGTGTGAAGTCATAGTCCAAAATAAGCTGACCATTTTTCAGGGTTTCTTTACTATTGGCAGTGTCATCAAACCAACACTCAGCATCGATGATGTAGCCTTGTGTTTTGAGATCACGGAATTTGGCATTGATGCCTTCGACAATGTCTCGCGCTAAACTAGGATGAAGTGGCTTATCAACCGCCCACATGTGCCCTTCTGCCATCGTGTCGGAAATCACATGCGCAGTACGGGTATAGTTTTCAAATTGGAATAATGGGTCTGCAGCACAAGTACGAGAACCCCAGAAACGGAAACCATCTCGTTGAATAAGCGTGGTGATTTCATTGCTATTGAGATAACCTGCATCGGTGTCCATGCTTTGCAATTGCCAGAACACATCTTTAGAAATTCCCGTTACACCATTGACTGGAACGTTGGATAAGGTTTTATGCCAACCAGTTTCTTTGTCAATTTTTGCGCGTAAGCCAAGTGCTCGAGCAGTCGCTTCAAAAGTTGAGGTTGATGATGTTGCGGTGTCCCAACCAAGAAAGTCTGGCCAGATGACCATCGTTTCGCGTGAACCGATAGCATCACGATAAGCCGATGCTTCTTCTTTTGTTTCACAGCCATGTGCTGATACATAGTTAAAGGCACGTAAACTTTCAGCAATACTGGTCAGTGAAGCCGTCACCGCTGCAGTGTCGAGTCCTGGTGCACCTAAAATACGCGGCTTAACGCCAAGATGCTGCTCTGCAGTAAGTAAGGCTTTCATACCTGTGTAATTGCCATTTACAGTGCTACCGATGACTGCTGTGGTTTGTTCTGCTTCGCTAACAGCCGTTGCTACGCGTACAACTACAACAAGCGTATTGGTTTGGTCGACGATGGCTTGTAAAGAACGTGCCAATGTCCCTTTAGTTCCAGCTTTACCGATTGCAGTTTGGATGTTGGTAATTAAAGTAGCTTTATCGAGTGGGAATGTTTCTGCATCTGCATCTTCACTGGTCGCAATAAGCCCAATGACTGCAGTAGAAACTGTTTTAATTGGTCGGGTACCATCATTGAGTTCAATGACTCGTACTCCATGAAAATATGAATCTGTAGCCATAAAAAAGCCTGTGATCTGTTGTTTTGTTTTCAGATCACAGGCTTACAAATTGGAATTTCTTTGTCAGTCGTTTAGGTTTGTATGTGAGTTATATACAAAAATTTATAGCGTCATGGCATAGGTCCACATCTCATCCACTTGTTCAGCACTAAGGTTCAAAATGCCTAACATAAATTGGACAGATTCATTGCTCCGCTCGAAACGTTCAGACTCGTTATATTCAATTTGAATCCGGGTTTTCATGATTGGATTTTCAATTGTATTAATGGTCTGTTCTACGGTTTCAAGTAGATTACTTTCAAGCAATGACAGTTTGAACTGCCGACGAGTCAGAGAGTGAAATTGAGCAAGGCGTAACTGCTCTTTTTCTTCATCACTGAGATAGTTTTGCGGATTAATATGACGGTCAATTTCATCTGCAGTCATCGCTACAAAGTCATCTGTAATTAAATCATCCTGTGAACCATCTGCTTCGAATGCGTAGACTTCACCATTTTGATTTTTAAAGTATTTCATTATCTTAACTCCAACCAATTTACAATTGAGTTGCCTGTGGTTGTAACGCTATAAGTTGCTCCAGTAGGAACAATAGCCTGAACTGCTGCACCACCACCGACTTGGTTTTGACGACCACGATCTACAGCTATTCCACCTATGGAAAGCGTCATTTCTTTTTGGTTGCTTTGTTCCCATGTCACTGAAACCATAATGGGCTTACCTGTTGAGTTGGTGTAGGTCGTCGCTAGTGAACGGCTTGCAGTTAAGTCTTGCCATGTTTGACCAACGCCTAGCCCAGTTGTGGCAATGGAAATATTGCCTGAGCCGTCAAAAGAAGCTAAACCAATAGATGCTCCTGTGAGTGCAATGGTACGGGCAGTAGCAAGTTTGGTCGCTGTGGCTGCATTGCCTGTAGTGTCTTGATTGCCTGAAGCATTTACACCAGGTAAATTAATATTGGCTGAACCGTCAAAACTGACGCCACCAATGGTTCGAGCAGTGGCAAGTTTCGTGGCAGTTGCAGCATTACCTGAAGTGTCTTGATTGCCTGAAGCATTTACACCAGGTAAATTGATATTGCTTGTACCATCAAAACTAACCCCACCAATTGTGCGAGCTGTTTCTAATTTTGTCGCACTCGCTACATTATCTGGATCAAGGCATCTCCATGCATTAAATGACCCCCATGATTGTCTTACAGCGACAGAACCCAACGTATTTCTTTGATGCGCGTAATAAGTTTGATGAATAGTATTACCAATTCTATAAACATGGAGTACGCCATAATTATATAAGCCTGCAATTGAGAGGGCTGATACAAGATATTTGCCTGCCGTAGTTGCATTATCAAGTGTAGTCTGATTTGTAATTGTACCAATGAGGGGAAGATCAGCAGTAATAGTAATATCAGCAGAACCATCAAATTCGATACCATTGATATTTATCGAAGTTGCTAATTTCGTTGCCGTTGCAGCATTCCCTGAAGTACTTTGATTTCCTGCTACATTTACACCAGGTAAATTAATGTTAGCCGAACCATCAAAATTCACTCCACCTATAGTACGGGATGTTGCTAACTTAGTCGCAGTAGCTGCATTACCTGTAATGTCACTTGTTGTTAGGGCTAAAGTACCTGTAGTTTGAGGCATATAAATTACAGTCTGGCCTACATTCGTATCTGGATCAGATCGTTTCCAAAAATACAGGGTAGAGTTTGTTCCACTCCCTGAGCATTCAACCCCCCACCATTTACCTACTGCACCTGAATCAACATTTGTGAGTTCAAGACGTAATGATGGATATGATGAGCTAATCGCTTGAGGTGACCATTTATTTGTTGCATTCAGTAATGGTACTGCGGCCCCAGAAGTCCCAATGTTGTAAGTTGCAACTGAACCCAGACCTAAATTTGACCTTGCTGTTGCAGCATTTGTTAAGTCAGAAAGATTTGAGCTTTTGTTTAACTTACTATCTTGTAAGTTTTTACCTTGAGCAGCTGTTAATGCTTGATCAGTAGCAGTACTCGTTAAGGAATCACTTAATTGCACCACACCACTTTGTGAGACAGAAGCAGAACGAATGGTTTGTTGTGAAATCCCTGTGATTTGTCCTTTGTCATTGACCGTGATAGATGGAATTTGAATGGTTGAAGCATAAGTTCCTGCAACAACACCCGAATTTGCTAGGGTTAGGACACAAGAAGCATTAGCCGAACCATCAAAGCCAAATGAACCTGTGGCAGCTCCACTAAAACTAATGGTCCGTGGTGTCAGTAATTTACTCGCAGATGCTACATTACTGGTTATACGTGGGAAAATATAACTGGTTGCTTCGATGTAGTTTGCAGGTTGGCTGGTCTGAGCAACTTGTGGATTAATATCAATCTGGGCATTTGTACTGACGAAAGCTGCCCATTGAACGCGAGTATAGCCTGCAGAATTGATCCAAATCTCATAATTATTTGAACCTAAAGCAACCAGACCAACGTTTAGAAAATTATTGAGACCATCTACAACATACCAAACGCAATTCATGCCAGTTGATGGTGTTCCATTGCCTGAACGTAGAACTACAGTTTGGAGCGCACATTGTCCAGGTATCGATTGATTAAAGCCTTGCCCACCTGTGAAATCAATACGGACACTTTCACCATTTTGTGGAATTGTAGCTGTAGCAAATTTCAACCATCCTGCTGTTGCACCAACAATGTGTTTATCTCCAGACAATCTGAGTTTTTCAGCACTTACCGCATTCGCTGTTTTGTCTAATTTATTATCTTGAAGTACTTTACCTTGCTTTGCTGATAGTGGCTTACTTGCATCACTTGTGGTGAGGTTGTCCACCAATTCATTACGACGAATGTAATTGGTATCCACCCACTCTCTGGTTGCATAGATTAATGAATCATCTAAATACAGCGCGATGACGTCCGCATTCTGAATATTGATGACGAGTTTTAATGCAATTTCCCGTGCACCACCTTCATCGGCTAATGGCTTATAGGTAGGAGGATAACTGGCATTGACCACCATGGTTGAGCCAGCATAAAGCCCGAGTTCACGAATATAAAAACCACCCGTAGTTGTAGGGATGATGGCTTCACAAACGATTTGATTGGTGTTATTTGGATTGATCTCGACGACATTGAGAGCAATACGGGCTTTCTCATTCACTAAAGCCGTACGAGTTTCTAATGGATCTGGTACTGAACCATTACCATCCCCAACCGCAATATGTGAATAGTTGATTTTATTATTGAGGGTTGCACTGGCAATCAGTGCTTTACCGTTATTGGTTAAAATACCTTTGTAGGTTGCTGCCATATTCTACTCGACATAAATTGTGACTGTTTCCGCGCCATGAGTGCCGACAGCAACTCGCGGAACACAGATGGGTTGAACGTTAATAACTAAATTGGTGAGATGCCGACTTGCTGGCTTTGCATCTTTCACAAGCCGATTCACTTCGGCATAGGTGTCCTCGGTCAGTTCCAGACCATTGAGATCCAGTTCTAGGGTAAAAGTTCCTGGTGTACCCATCGGTGTGGCTTCAAACCACTCTTTGAAAATGCACTGATAGCCAAACTGTGCCAGTACGTCACGAACCGCCTGACGCGTTCCTTTAATTTGATGTTGGCGAAAGGATTTTTTAATCAGTTGACGCTGTAATGAGGGTTGCCAACTGGTGTCCCATGAGTCGACTGAATACTGCCAAGCAAGAAATGATAAAAATGGATCTGGTGCATCATCGATGGAAGCCAGTGTTTTGATTGCTACAGGTAAGGCACTATTTTGTGATGTGACTGCAACAATATTTCTTTCAAATAAAGTGCTATTCGGAGGAAGTAATTGGCTCATTCAACCCCTCCGATCGTTACTGAAATACTGGTGCAATAGGATGCTTGGGCAGGTGTTAATACGACGTCTGCCGTGGGGCTAATCAATTCGACTCGACTTACACCATCAATATGTAAAGCTGCATAGATTGCAGACATGCGAATGGATCTGCCCAATCGCTTTTGTTTGGTAGCGTAGGCAGTTACATTGGCAATTGCTTGTTGCAATAGTGTTGCTGCTTCTGGATCTTTGCCAATGTAGAGTTTGGCATTAATGGCATAGTTAATAATTGAAGCCGATTGAACAGTTACTCGATCACCAATAGGGCGGACATCTTCTGCGCTCACAGCATTTGTGACAATTTGAACCAGTTCTGGAGAAGCAGATCCAGTCAAAGAGTCCGCTTGTAAAATGGTTAAAGTGACATAGGCCGGTTGAGGTGAAACCACTGAAACATCACCCACACGACCATCGGCATCACGGGCAAACTTCTTATAAGCTGCTTCAGGTCCTGCAACGGATAAGGTATCAAAAGCCAGTTGAATCCGTTCACGGAAAGCATCGTCTGATTCCATCACCGCTGCAATTGGAGGTGTTTTAGTATTATCTGCAGGCTTGATGACTAAACGAACCACATTGAAGTTTGCCCCGACTTGATCCAGATCATTATTGGTTGCATAAGCCAGTAATAATGCACGTGCAGAGGTATTAATGCGGTTACGCAATACCAGTTCACGGTAGGCATTTTCTTGAAGAAACTTAGTCAGAGGTTCGCTCTCACGCTCTAATGTTTCCGAAATTTGAACTTTTTGATCGTCTGGAAACAGTGCAATTAGAGCGATTTTTCTTTCTGCATAAACAGATTCAAAGTCGAGACTTTCAATAATGTCGGGTGGTGCAAGTTGGCTAAAATCGACACTCATGCTTTTGCCCCCATATTGAGTGGAATTCTTAAATTCATGGCTTGTCCTGATGTTTTAAAAACACCTTCTATGTCAAAAACCAAACCACTCCCTGCTACGCTATAAACAGTAATTTGGCTGATGTTGATTCGCTGTTCCCACGTTGAAACTGCGGTATAAATTGCGCTGTAGCATTTGAGTACCAGGACATCATTGATGGGTTGATCGAGCAGTTCGAAAATAAGTGATCCATAGGTTCGACGCATGACACGGCTACCGATTGGGGTCGTGATAATGTCCTGCAAAGATTGCTGAATGGATTCTTGAACTGTGGTGATGCTCTGGCCATTGTTTTTATTAATCATGGGATGGGTACTCCTGAAGTTCCGCCACCTGTTTGAACGCCAGATGTTTTGTGCGACTTCAGGCTGATATTGCCAGCCTTCACATCTGCTTCTGTGCTGAAATCACCTGTTGAATGGCTACTACCCTGTACCAGTTGGCTACCACCCACTGTGTTATTCCCTGTCATAGCAGTACTTCCATTGACTTGAACATTGCCATTGATGGTGGTATCTCCATTGATGGTGATGCCACCTAAGGCTGTGATAACTGCCGTACCACCTGTAGGCAGGATAGCTTCCAGTGCATGGCTACTCACGTCATAAGAAATCAGGCAACCATCGGAAAAAATACGAATATTTTTATTCAAATCGTTTGAAGGAGCAGGATTGGATTCGTTGTTTAAACCTGCAATGGCCACTCCCATTTCTAAAACACCACAAGGACTGAGGACTAAGACTTCCTCTCCAATGCTAGGTGGGTCCCAAGTTTTATCGTCCCCTGCTCTTAAATTTAAATAACGAATTTCTGCAGTCGTAATCTCGCCTAAATCGACGGTGACTGTAGTAAAGGGTTGAGACGGTGTAATGGTCTTGATCCGTCCTAAACGGATTAAATTTTCAAGACGTCGAGCGAGTTCTGCATTCATGATGCAATCGTTATGCAGTCACTGGTTTTATGCATTTGATTATTTTTGTATGTGAGTTATATACAAATGAATTTCTTATTTTGATAAATGATTCAAGACTTCAGATTCGATCATATCTAATTCGTCGGGTGTGAACCCTAAAAGTTCACGAGAGTCATATTTGACAATTGGACCATCTCTTTCGACCCGATCTCGTAAACCATATTGGTGAACACGTGCAATGTTTGCCACTCGATTCATAAAGCCTATAGCAACGCCATCGGCAGTCCGTTCAATGCGCATATATTTTGAAGTTTTAATGACGTTGAACATTTTGTTCTTAATTTTATTTTTCTTGTCCCGGAGACGTTTTTTTCTGGGTACAAAAGCAGAGCCATCTGGATTTTGCTGTTTCGATATCCTGGTCTTTTGAGATGCCCGAATTTTACGAGCAATACTCATCTCTAATTGATGCAACTCAGCATCACTTAACTGAATCAGCAAAGTGCCAAGATGCTCATTGAGTACCTGCAGCTCTGCCATGTATTAAGTTCCAAAGTAGTAATTTTCAGGAGGCGCAGATAACCACTCTGCCAATGTTTCCCCTGTTTTCTGGTCAATCATCTTAAATGGTTGAGATTCTGTGGCCGTTTCGTACTGAGGTTCATCGGGGAATGTGATATCCAAAGTTCCATTTTCCTGACGGTTGACAATGACTCGCTCTGTAATTGGTAAGGTCAAGGACAAATCCACCGTATTATTACTGAGAATTTCAGTTTCAAATTTGAAGGCTTCTTTGGATTTGTCCAGATTGACCAATAACTCATGTTGATGGACACGTACCCATGCAAACAATGGAAGCATGACTGCATCCAATTCCCCTGCAAAACCTGTCAGGATGAAATTTAAGTCATAGACATATTCGAATGAAAGCCCATTTGCCATCGTACAACGGATATTACCCTTGTCAGTAAAAATGAGCATACGATCTGGATCGCGCTGTAATTCTTTCACTGAATTGAGTAAATGGGTGCGTAGGCTATTGGGCTTTTTCATGGTTTTACTCCAGAAATATAATGCAGTGATGTCATCATGCAACTTGCTTCATGCCATAGATCGGCTCTAGGTGATCCCATTCTTTTTGGAACTTGGCTTGGTAACCTAATTTTTTATAGTTCGGACCGTTGTAAAGACTAAATATGGAAGCCCAATCTTCAGCACGGAGTGCGTCTAGTAATGCCACTTTTTTTCCATTGACTGTTCCAGTTTTCCACTCAATAAATCGGATAAAGGCTTCAAGCTGCAGCGATTCACTGGTTTGCATTTGCTCGACAAAGTCTGCGGCTGAGTCATACCCCAATTCTTTCCAGTTTTCACCCATGATTTGGAACTGCCCCCAACTACAGGACATCAGAGCAGAATCGGTATGAATATTTTGTGCCAGACGTAACCGGGTGTATTCAGCTTCATTTCCTTTGTAGCCACCAGTGACTGGATTCACGATACTTGGGCATGATTTTACTTGTAGATTGGCAAAGGCCTTTCCTTTGAACTCGGTCAGGTAAAAGTACATACGATGACGTTCAAATAGAATTTTGGCTTTACCATTTTTAAGAAAACCAACACCACGGCCTTCGACTGCACCAAAAACACGAATGGCTAACTCTGAAACTTTCAGGCGTTTGGCAGCTGCAACATAATCACTGTCTTTGAGCAATTTACTAATGTCTGCGCCTGCAAGTGCTGCACGGGTTTTATCCCCGACTTTGCCGTCGACCAAAAGTCCTTTGCTTTTTTGGAATTGAATAACTGCATATTCGGTACTTTCACCAAACAAACCATCGGTACTGAGTGGCTTACCTGTTTTGCCTTTAAAACCGAGTTCTTTTAATTTTTTTTGAATGATGACGACATCTTCACCACGTGCACCAAATTTAATAATCATCGTGCTGTACTCCAAATGAGCTTGGCCACGTTACCTTTCGAATGCCAAATAATGACCGCAAAGAGTATTGCAAAGATGGCATCCCACAAAGTGACGGGATCTTTAAAAAATAGAATATGAATGGATTGCCCTAAGAATGAGGCAATGAGGATGGCCGCTAACCATGAATAGCCAAGATGGTAATTTCCACCATGACTGAAACTGGCAATACGAAAACCGCAGAGCAAATAGGCTACGACTGCGACCCACTGGAAAATTAGTTCGATCATGGTTTTCCACCTCGGAAAATGTTCAAGATGTCTGAAAGTTTGGCGGTCTTGACCCAATCCACCACTTTGATGAGTACAAATAGGCAAAGGGTTGATGTAAGTAGTGCTGCGACCGCATCTGTTTTTAGAAATGTATGCTCGGTGATTAAAGGTGCACTGATATAACCAATACCAGTCGCAAGCAACATGTTGCGGATGCGCTGATAAGCATTTAAGTCTTTCTCAAATGTGGCAATAAATGCTGCCCCTAAAACTGCCCCAAGCAATGCATTGCCATTAATAAATGGAAGTAATGAAACCGCGCTAAGTGTTGCAATGGTTGCTGTCGTTGTTGTTGGCTCTGCCATGTTTTAGTCCCATAGTTGGATGCTTTGTTTTGTTTGTTGTGGTGTTTCAATATCAGGCAGAATGACTTCCGTCCCCATCGGAATAAGAACGCCAAATTCGACAATGCTCGGATTGGCTTCGAGTACCATTTCGACGACTCCAGAACTGCGTCCGTATTCACGCCAACAAATGGAGTCGATGGTGTCGTTTTGTAGGGCATTAATGGTTTTGCTCATATCAGCTCCACCACGCTATGGTTTTCCCCTAATAAGTGCTGAATAGCCCACTGCTTATTGCGACGATAATCATCGACAGTGCATTCAGCTTGATCTGCTCTTTTGGCACCAGAATTGGAACTGTCATAATTGCGATAGTTCTCGTTTACTTTGGCTGCAACACCATTGGCGACTGCAGACAAATATAGAAAATCCGTTTCTGGTTGATCATTGATTTGGGTAGTGGAAAGTTCAGACAAAACGGATGCTTTGGCTTTGAGTGAAACTAGCAATCGGTTAATGTCGAGCACTTCTTCAATGATGGCTTGTTTGAGTCGTTCGTTTGTAACCGCGCCATCGATACGCACGATTTCTCGGATGTGATCCAGAAGAATAATCGGATAAAACGGGTCACTTTTGATTTCGATTTGGCTTGGTGTGATATTGCCATTTGCGACGAATCCCATGCTATCCCCTGCCGTTGTTTTTGTTAGTGCATGGGTGGGAACAATAGTATTTATGTGTATTACAGTGTAATGACATCCCTATTGTTCGCCCATGCGGTGCGTGGGCACTCTTATGTTGGAGAAGAATCTCCAGCATCCGTTTGGACTGGTTCAGGTGGTGTGAATTTCTTTAACAGTGTTTCAACCGTCTTTAAGTCCTGTTTACCGCCACATTTGTCATCCAATTCAATGGCACGACTTAAATAGCCTTGTGCAGATTTAGCACTTTCCAAATCTTGCTCTGATGGCTGTTCAGTGCTTTGAATGAGCTTGATATTGGCTTTACCGAGTGCAACAAAAAGTTTGGCTTTAACCTGATCTGGCATGTCCAAAACTTTTGGATCGATGTCTGGATCTTCTTCATCACTTGGTGTAACCAGTGAATCGAGTTGCTGAAGAACTGAAATATCAACTTCAGCATTGGTTTTAAGCACTTTCAAAAAGGCATTGGCAATTTCTTCGGTGACTAAAACAGCCGTTTTACGCTCAAAACGATCTGGCATGATCATGTTGTGGCGTAGGGCAAACTCTGCCATTTCTAGCGCTTTGGCATAATTTTCTGTGTCGATACACCAGACCAATACCGTCATAAAGACTTCATCTTGGACACCTGTATTGGCTTCCATGATTCCATCTGCATACGGAATATAAGTTGGCACCAAGCTTTGTTTGAGCTTAATTTTTGCTTCAGTGGATTGAATTTGGCGCAGTCGGTGGCGGTCTTGGTTGAGCTGCATCAATTGCATTTCATAAGCCGTTTGTGACTGCATGGTGCCGAACTCAGCAGCCGAAACGGCTGCTGCTTTAGCACTATGTTTGAGAAAATGTTGTCGTGCTAAGTTCATTCAACATTACCCCGCTTGGATTTCAATTTTTTCAGCCATTGCCGCTAAACCAAGATCTTCGATGTAATAGTCTTCATTCGAAGATTCATAGTTTTCGATTTGATCGCGTTTCGGGTTGTCGATGACCGTACGACGACGAGATCCTTCCTGCACATAAATCGATAAGTTATCGAAAGTGGTGACTAAAATGGCATCTTCTGGGAAGTATGGCACTGCATAGACAGGTAAATTGCCCATACGCTTTTGACTGATGATGATGTCTGCAGCCAACTTCTCCGAATTCGGTTGATCCTGGTTCACCAATGGGAAATATTTGTCTGCTACAGTTTTTCGGTTGCACAGCACCACAAGGTCTGGATTGTCCTGGTGAACTTCATCGATCATTTCATCGACCAAAGTCATCACCAAAGCATCTACATTTTTATAGTCGCCTGTTTTGCCGATGATAATTTTGCCAGTGGTTGCACCTGAAGAAAGGACACGTGCTTGATTTTCTTCACGCATTTTTTGCAACCAACCTTTGTTCACATCCTGCAATTTTGGATTGGCAACAATGTCGGTCGTGGTTGCAATTGACGTACCATTGAAACCAATCATGATACGGTCAAGGGCTTGGCGTAGATGGATTTGACGGCTAAAACGTGCGTAAAAGTCTTGGAACTTCGCCCATTGATCTAGTTTTTGATATTTGATAGCCGTATCAAAGTCCGTTTTACGACACAGGTAGAAACGCTCATCCATACCACTTGGATCTGTCGCTTGGCGGTCCGTGGTATCGGTATTGGTACGTGAAGCAATTGGACGAGAAATACCAAGTCCAACAGCCGAACCAGATTGTTCATTGACCAAGAAAATATTAATTTTTTGCAAGAATGCCGAAGACAACTGAATTTTATCTTCCAGCTTTTGCTGAACAGTTGGGGCAACTGTAAACTTTTGAGAGACTTTTTCTACTCCGTTTAGTTTTGCCAATTCCTTCATGGCAGCACTGAATTTAAAACGTGTTTCTGTACGCATAAGATTTACTCTTTATAATTTTAATGAAGGATTAACATTCAACTTTTTCAGAGAATGTGTTGTTACCTGATTTCGGGCGTGGCTCTTGTTCAGGTTCACCTTCCAGTTTGGTTTTCAACTCATTGAAGTCGTTTTGCAGCTGCTCATGTGCTGTATTCAAGGTATTGAAATTACCTTCAAGTTTTGAAACGGTTTGACCCTGATTGGCGGTTTCCGTGGCAATTTCAAGAATGGCTTGTTCCTGTTCTGAAAAAGACTCCGCAGACTTCTTCTCGCCTTTTTCTTGTTTTGAGAACATTTCTTTTACTTTTTGAATCAAGCCTGCGGAATAGGATTGCTGCTCTTTGACCTCTTCAAATTCGAGAGAGACTTCTTGAGCAGCAGTAAAGAGATTTTCAGGGCGCTGTTTTTTATCAGTAAATGGATTTACTTTGGCACCCGCTGCAAACTGCAACATTTCGGTTCCCAGTGATGCAGGACTGTCTGTTGCAGCAAGGCCGACTAAATACGCTTTACCTTTATTGGCAAAATTTGGATCAACTTCAATCGATGTATAAACTTTTTGTTTTTTCTGATTGAGTGCAATTAAGCTTTCCGTAGGTTCAATCTGAGCAAACAGCGCATCTTTTTCTTCACCATCGATGGTGACTTTTTCAGTTTTGAGTGCCAATACATCGCCATAAGCACCAAACACGCTATCGGGAAAAGGACTACGGATATGCTCAACATTGATACGCGCACCATAGGTGTTTGGATCATAGTTTTCAGCCATTTGGATAATCCAATCTGCCTGAATTTCTCGACCATCCGTAGTGTCCCCTGCTACAGCAATGCAGAACCACTTGGATTTATATTTTTTATCTTCTTTGCCCATTTGCAAACCTATTCAGTAAATTGATTGTCGGATAAAAATCACGTTTTCGAATAGGTGCAGAATGGGCAATGTCACATGCCGTCTGCAATCCAAAATCCTTGTATATAACTCACATACAAATTAATCAGACTGCTAAAAAGACACGGTACTGCCAATGTTTGCACATTAAAGCAAACAGCCCTTGGCAATGAATGATCTATCTCCAATCGCAAATTTACATCTGATAATGGACAACAAACTTAAAGCTAAATTTCTATATTGGCTTGGGTGGAAAATTGTCGATATTGCAGAAGTTCTGAATGAGAACGAACGAACGGTTCAGGCATGGAAAACACGTGAAGATTGGGAAAAAGAGAAGCCCGAAAATCGTGTTGAGAATGCGCTGTCACTTCGTTTGATGATGCTCATCCTTAAAAATAAAAAGACATCGGGTGACATTAAAGAAATTGATGTGTTGATGCGGGCATATAAGGAATTTGCCCGTATTGAGAAGTATCGTAATGATGGTACCGAAGCGGATTTGAACCCTGAGATCCGCAAACGAAATACGGCACCACGCAAAAAAGTTCCAAATCATTTTACTGAAGAACAAATCGAAGAATTGGTACTGGCATTCGAGGATAACCTGTTCGAGTACCAGTGGAATTGGTACCGGGCAATGGATCAGCGTTCCCGTGCAATTCTGAAAAGTCGTCAGATTGGTGCAACCTATTATTTTGCCCGTGAAGCCCTAATCGATGCATTAAAAACAGGTCGAAATCAAATTTTCTTGTCTGCTTCCAAAGCCCAAGCGCATATTTTTAAACATTACATTAAAGCCTTTGCAGCTGATGTTTGTGGGGTTGAGCTGACGGGAGATCCGATTGTTTTATCCAATGGTGCAGAGCTGCTGTTTTTAGGTACGAATTACCGAACTGCCCAAGGGCATCATGGTAATTTTTACTTTGACGAATTTTTCTGGACGCATGGTTTCAATGAGTTGGAAAAAGTCGCCTCGGCAATGGCATTGCACAAGAAATGGCGTAAAACCTATTTTTCTACACCATCCACCATTACCCATGAAGCCCATTCATTTTGGACTGGAGAGCGTTTCAACAAAGGACGTCCTAAAAATAAACAAGTCAGGATTGATGTTTCACATGATGCACTGAAAAAAGGACGTTTATGCGAGGACAAAATTTGGCGACAAATTGTCACGATTTTGGATGCAGAGGAAGGCGGTTGCGACTTATTCAACATTGAGGATCTGCGGTTCGAATATTCAGCCGATGATTTTCAAAACTTGTTGATGTGTGAGTTTGTCGATGATGGGCAGTCGATGTTCCCACTTAATATGCTTCAGCATTGCATGGTGGACAGTTTAGAAAATTGGGATGATTTCAAAGTTTGGCACTCGCGTCCATTTGCCAATAAACCTGTATGGGTAGGCTATGACCCTGCTTTGACTGGTGACAATGCAGGCTTGGTCGTGGTTGCTCCCCCTGCTGTAGCAGGTGGTAAATTCCGAGTTTTGGAACGTCATCAATTTAAGGGCGATGACTTTGCCCAACAAGCTGAACATATTCGCAGTATCACTTTACGTTACAACGTCAATTACATCGGTATTGATACTACGGGCATGGGCGTAGGTGTTGCTGAACTGGTCCGTCAATTCTTCCCTGCTGTACATGCCTTTAAGTATTCACCCGAAGTTAAGGCTCAATTGGTTTATAAGACTTTGGATGTCGTTCGCAATGGACGACTTGAATATGACGCTGGCGATAAGGATTTAACGCAATCGCTCATGAGCATCAAAAAAACCATGACTGCCAGTCAGAAGCAAATCACCTTTACTGCAGGACGTTCAGAAGAAACTGGGCATGCAGATCTGGCTTGGGCACTTATGCATGCCATTTATAACGAACCATTGGCAGGGATTACCGAAACAAATACATCTATGGTGGAGATTTATTCATGAATCTATTTTCAAACGCAAAAAGTTTGATGAACTCAGCTTTAAGCTATTTACCGCAACCTGTACAACAAGCGATTCCTCAAAAGGCAGAAGCCTTTTCCTTTGGTGATGCTGTTCCCGTTCTGGATGGACATGATTTATCAAATTATATGGAATGTTGGTTCAATGGTCGGTGGTATGAACCTCAAGTGAGTCTTGAAGGTCTATCCAAAAGTTTTAAAGCCACGCCTTATTTGAGCAGTGGCATTATTTTCAAACGCAATTTCTTGGCGAATTTATTTGTTCCACATCCCAAAATGAGCCGAAAGGCTTTTGAACAAATAGGTCTCGACTTTATCTGGTGTGGAAATACTTATGTTGAAGATGTTCAATCACGGTTAAGAAACACGATTGAATATAAGCCTGCTTTGGCTAAATATACTCGCGCAGGCGATTTCTCTGGACAATATTTTTATTTGAACAACAGCCACAAAGGTTATGAGGAATATGAGTTCCCACAAGATCGCATTTGCCATATTCGTGAAACAGATATCGATCAGGAAATCTATGGAACTCCTGAATATATTTCTGCACTTCAAAGCGCATGGTTGAATGAATCGGCTACACTCTTTCGTCGCAAGTATTATAACAATGGATCTCATGCAGGATTTATCTTGTATGTAAATGACCCAGCTTCCGATCCGAATGACATTACCGCATTACGAACTGCCTTAAAAGAAAGTAAAGGACCAGGAAACTTTAGAAATTTATTCTATTACAGTCCAAATGGAAAAAGGGATGGAATTCAAGTGATCCCGACTTCTGAGATTGCTGCAAAGGATGACTTCACCAATATTAAATCTATTACGCGAGATGATACTTTGGCTGCTCTGCGTATTCCACCGCAATTGATGGGTATCGTACCTAGTAATGCAGGTGGCTTTGGCGACATCAAATCGGCAACTGAGGTTTTCTATCACAACGAGATTATTCCTTTGCAATCCCGATTGCTTCAATTTAATGAATGGGCTGGCGATGAAGTTATTAAGTTCAATGACTATAAGTTGATTCAGTCGAAATAAATAAAAAATCCCCAGAAATTTCCGGGGATTTCTTAATTCTCATGTATTCTTTGACCTAAATAATATAGACCTACAAATGTTAAAAGCATCAATTGCACTAGCATAAAATTAAATACCGTTAGGCATATCAAATAGACTACTGAATAAGATATTTGCCCAACTGCTAAAATATCTAGTTTATACATATATCTAAAAATAAGAATAGAAAAATATGCAATCAAACTAATAAATGATAAATAAGAAAATAGTCTTGCAAGAAACGCTCTTCTATTAAGATCTTTATCCTCTTTCTTAGGATTTCCATCCACATCAATACTGTCAACTTGATAGGTGGGTGCAACTCCATCCATATCTCTGTCCATTGTTGGACTTGTCAAAGTAGCAATCGCTGCTAAAGCAGCAATATAAAAGCCAGGTATCGTTTGTAAGAACCCTGCAAGTAATGCTGAAATATCAGAAGAAAAAATATTTACATCTTCAGTCGTTTTCGAACTAAAAATATATTCTATTCCTACGAGCAATACACTAAGAACAAGTGAGACAATCAACGGAATTGTTATATCAAATGATTTTTTTGAAAAGCTCCCTTCAACTTCCCATTTTATCGCAAGGTAATTTAAAGGCTTAAAAATTAATTCAAACATTCCTTACCCCCCTTAATTGCGATGAATGATTATTAGATATTAGCTAGCATTCTATCACATAGAGGACCGTTCAAAATCACTGTATCCGTCATAGGTTGTCGCAGTCTATCATCTAAAAGTTTTTTCTTAACTAGTGTAAATTCTTGATCATCAGAATCATATTCAGCAAAGCGATTTGCCCCATTTGAGTCTGTGAAATTAATTTTAAATACCGTTCCTTTCAAATCAGTATGCTGGCCAATTAAATTATTGAATGATTGGATAATCGCATCGGTTTTTTGCTTAATGGATTTTGCTGTACTTGGTACAACATTCACCCCAACCTTTAGACTAATTTTAAGTGCATCTTGTTGAAATTTACCCTGATTATCAAATTTTGGATTTATTTTAGCAGGTCGGTAAAACTCGACATGTTTGATATTACCTTTAACAAAGGCCTCAATAATCTCTTCACTAAATTCTGACTGATATTCAAATTTTAAACGATAACCTAATTTTTCAGGATTACCCTTATTATCTCTTTTGGTTGGGTGCTCACCCATAAAAAAAGGCTTTTTAGTATCATCGCTTCTTGCATGATTAGTGAAATAATTCAAAGTATTAATAAAAATTCTTGCAGTTACACCTCGTTCATACTCTGCAGCAAATTGAGCTAAGGTTGGATTTTTCTTATCTACCTTTATCACAATGTGTACTCTTTTTTCAGCTGCTTCAGTATTGGCTCTTTTAAGCAGTCTTGGTTTATTTGTTTTTAAATCGCGAACGCATGGATCATCGGCCTCGGCATCAGCAACAATAAAAACTAGGCGTACCACATAAGATGATCTATCAATTTCAATATTAGACAAAATTCCACAAAACTTTTCATTCAAAAATCGATAGTGGAAGTTTTCATAACCCCAAGTTTTTAATTGATCAAAGTATTCAAGAATATCAAATTTGACTTTTGGCAATGAAGATTTATTTGAAATGGGTCTAAGGGATGCCACCATATTATGAAAAGTCACTACGATATTTCCCGCCATACTTAAGCCCCTTAGTTCTAATATATAAATAATATAGTGTGCCATTATATTGGCATAGTGCTCCACTATCAGCAAGATTTATTGCGCAATGAAACTGATGCACATTCGATCAGCTTTTAAAATTATTTAATCGTAAATAAATAACTTTCTTTGTCTATTCTCCACCCTGCTACTAGAAGGCTTGCAGTTGCCCCACCCCACCTGCGCTCTCTAAATGTGGTTGTTTTACTGCAAACTCAGGATAAAGCGAACCTGCGCGAAATGAGCGCTATTACACGGGCTTTCAACAAGAAGGCTAGAAAACTAATACTGCATTTCACTACAAAGGAACACATTTGAAGAAAACTAGAAAAACTGGCCCAAATGACAAAAGAACATTCAAATCTACTAATTGAAGATCAGAACATTCCCATCACCTTAAAACAGAATTAAGCATGCAAACATGTGCTTTTCTAGCTGATGGATGAGATATGAGGTAATAAAGTAATAACAAACCTTAAGATATTGAATTTAAATGAAATAAATCATTACTTCAAAAGGTAATTTTTTGTAATTTTCGAAGTAATATTTTTTAAGTGTTTGATTTTATTGATACTGATTTTGTCTTGATCTAACTTTTTTTCACAGCAATAAATTACTTGGATATTACTTCTAAATTACTTATTAAAAAATATATAAGATATTGAAATTAATTAATTAAATTATAAATATTACTTTATTACTTAAAATTTTAGATACCCCATAACTTTTTTTTGATTATCAAAAAACTAGGGTTTTGAATATTTTTCACACGGAACTAAAAAAAATTCTGGGAATGAGATGGGGATAGAAAAGTGATCTGAAGAGATGCTTACATGTAAGGTAATAAGAGGAAACTTACATTTAAATCTGTTAGCTTAAACGCTTAACTTTGGGAATTTCTTATTAAAATCAATAATATGGTCGGAGCAGTAGGATTCGAACCTACGACCCCCTGGTCCCAAACCAGGTGCACTACCAGGCTGTGCTATGC
>ENA-OWOG01000158-OWOG01000158.1-gut-metagenome-genome-assembly--contig:-NODE-158-length-36520-cov-34.283621_pt1 | contig 36520 bp, 36 predicted proteins | sample MGYA00248249_ERZ651793 | MGnify/ENA primary metagenome ERZ651793 (study PRJEB26908, sample SAMEA4031700) | gut metagenome | biome: gut; feature: normal infant; material: stool | place: China | collected... | reverse complement strand
GAAAAGCAAATGAGTCACCAAGAGCGCAATAATGTACGACTTGCATATACCCATAAAGCAGAGTTCTTAGAAGAAAGGAAAACAATGCTCAATTGGTGGAGTAGTTATTTAGATGCGACTAAAGAAACAAGTATTAGTCCATATGATTATACAGCACAGATTTTAGGTGAAGAGATCATACAATTTAAGTATGCAAAATTGATGAAATAATCAATTTTAACAGTTTGCTAAGCCTAGGTTAGCTCCCGAAAGTCGGATACCCAATCCGATTGGCTTAGCTCCTAACTGGGTATGCCGTGGGAGGCAAAATGAAGAATTTCTATACTTTAGAAGAGGTGTTATCTGCCTCAGATGAGCCATTATCTCTCTTAGATATTATTGATTATTGTCGAAGAAGCATGCTGCATCCGTGTGTATATCTTGATGGTAATTTAGTCTGTATAGAGGAAACTCGCGAACACCATAGTGAAGATAAAAGAGATTATCCTGTACATGTAGCGGAGGCTAAATGGCACGTACCATTTCAAGGATATGTTTTTAGTCAGGATCTGATTGAGCAATTACGATCAAAAAACCAAACTTTTAATCTATTAAAAATTGATCAAATTATATCTCAATATTCTGAAATACCACTTAATGAACCAGAACTTAACCAATCTCTTCACGTATATGAGCGTAGGTATGATGATGACGTTAAGGATTTTTTTTGGATTAGGGATATGAAGGATGAGGAATACAAAGGAATTGAATATTCTAAAAAAGAGATAGTGTTTCATATTGAAGAGTTAAAAAGAATAAATTTTAATGATCCTGATAAAAGAAAGTTTGACGCCTTACGGCGTGAATACAATCATGAAGAATATAAACATCTACTATACTCAAAACCATCATTCTCAATTCATGAAGCAGCTTCAATTGTTTCTATGAATAATCCACTATTCGTAGAAGTTTATCGAGATCAACAGAATTTCGTTAAATACTTTCAGCATTATTTACATTCTTATAATTTAATTAGCTCATGGTATAAAGATGGCATTTTAGGTGAATCAGAAATGATCCCTGCTGAATTATTAAAAGAGACTCTTAAGAAAAACAAAATTCTTATCCAGAGTTTTAATGCGCATCTAATAATAATGGAAGAAGGTAATCTCACTGTCGAGCACAAAAGAATTAATGAGCAAAATGAAGAAATAGAAAGACTGAGAGAAACTATTAAAAACTTAAATACACAAATTGAGCAATTACAGTCGGAACAATCATTAGAGCCAGTAAAGTCATATAACCTACTAGATTTAATTCTAGACAGCACTGACAATGAAAGATACGCGCCTGATCTAGCTTATGCTATTCAATTATGGGAATCAGTTTATGTTACTAATCCCAAATCAGGCAAGCATAGTAATAAAGCAAATATTTGGATCAAAAATAATACACCCTATTCCGGCGATCGAGATGATACGTATACGCGCAGACTACGAGATATAACATCACCGTTAATTGGATGGCATGATGATAGAAAAAAATTATTAATCAATAATTAACTAAGCTATTGAATTTTAAGACCTTAAAACTACGTACGTAAAATTACGTCCGTAGTTTTTTGCATTTACGTGCTATGCGTCCGTACGATCGAAACTGTTTAGATACAACCTCAACTTGGGCCTAGTTGAAGATACAGGTGAACGCACGGGACCTACCAGACGTGTTCGCGTTCTCAAGCTCAACGGCGTAAAGGGTCGCGAGGAATACACTCAAATTCAGAATGATTCTAATACACCCAAAAACGGGAATATTAAACAACCCCAAAAATGGAATGATTCCAAAAATGGTAATGATCCCGAAAATGGTGCTTTGAATAATCCCAAAAACGGGATGTTGAATGATCCCAAAAACGGGGTGCAGAATCTATCAGGGAATCTACCAATGAATCTCTCTCAAGAGCATGACTGGATTCCTGATGTAGATCAGTTGATAACAAAGATAAAGATGGCAGGTCATGGCAACAATATAGACCTAATCTTTGGCCTACCTAGTTTCGAATTTGAGCTGAGTGCATTCAACTCTTACTTTGAGAACAGTGGATTATCTGATAGCAAAAAGCTTCATAAGTTCACGGCTTGGATCGTAGATAAGTTTGAACGCTATAAAAAGCAAAATCCTGAATATGGCATTCATCCTTCTTTGGAAACTGAACAGCAAGCTATTACTGCTCGGCCATTTATCAATTTGCCGACTAAGCCTAAAAGCTTATTAGGAGATGCTCAATGAATACATCAATCCACAACTTACAAATTGAGCAAGCTGTTCTGGCAGCATTGATGACTGTAGCAAATTCATATAATCAGGTTGAAAGCTTGCTAACTGAAGAAGATTTTCATGCTACACGCCACAAAATAATTTTTAGCGCCATAGTTGATCTGGATTCAAAAAATTCGCCTTATGATGCCGTATTGGTAAACCAATGGCTAGAAATGCATGGATACTCAGAAGCTGCTGGTGGTGAGCAATACATCATGCAGCTTCTAGGTGATGCACCTTCAAGCTTTTATAACCTGATGTCGTATGCTGAGAAACTAAAAGATCTTACGACTTGCCGCAAAGTTGAAGCACAAGCCCATAAGGTCATTCAAAGTGCCCGTAGTTTGACCGTAAGTCGTGGTGATTTAGTTTTGAATGCACAGACAGCCTTTGCGGAAATAAGTACAGAACAAGGTAGTGAAAACCTTTTCCATATTCATGATGCCGCAAACAATACGTTTGTTGAGATGCACCGAAAAATGGAAGCTGCGATTGCTGGCAAAACACTAATTAATGGTATTCAGACTGGGATATATGACCTTGATAAAAAGCTTGGTGATGTTGAGCCCGGTTGCCTAATGGTAGTGGCTGCACGTCCAGCAATGGGTAAAACAACGATGCTTCAACTCATTGCAAATCATGTAGCAGTCATTCAGAAAAAGCCTACCCTTATCATGTCTGGTGAGATGCCAAAAGAACAAATTGCTATGCGTCTCTGCTGTGCCATTGCACCAGCTGATATTGGGATAGTACGCAACTCCCCTCACCTTTTGCCTAAAGACGAATTTACGGCGTATACCAATGCTGTTGTAATGCTTCAAAATGTACCGATGTATATCAATGATACGTCTCGCCCCTCGATAGCGAATATTAGGGAATCTATCCGTAAAGTAAAACATCAGTACGGTGCCGTTGGTGTGGTGCTGGTGGATTACCTTCAGATCATGAAGACTACAAAACAGTTTGCCCGAGAAGATTTAAAGATTGCCTACTTCACTGGTGAACTTAAAGCCATGGCCAAAGAGTTTGATTGCGTCATAGTCCTATTATCTCAGCTCAACCGTGAACTAGAGAAGCGTCCAAACAAACGCCCAATGCTGTCAGATCTACGTGAATCCGGTGCAATTGAACAGGATGCAGACCAGATCGTTTTCTTATACCGAGATGAGATCTATAACAAGGAATCTCAATATCGAGGTATTGCTGAGGCCATAGTAGGGAAAAATCGCCACGGCGAACCGGGTACTGCATACATGTATGCTCAATTGAAGTACTGCCAATTTACTAATTTAGATCATGAAGCACTTAATCAAATCCAAGGAGCAACAATATGATGTTTGTGGATAACAGTTGTATAGACTCGACTGTATTTAAGAAATCACCTGCTGAAAGATTTAAAAATCTTAAAACCCAAAAAAAAGTAAAAGAGTTCTTCATTAAGCGCCGAGGATATAAGCGCCCAGACTTCAACAGAATGATTGTAGATTTGCGCAACCTTGGATGGTCACATGAGAAAATAGCCTTTGTATTACCAATATCAGGTGCATCTACTGTTAGCGAATGGGCACGTGGTGGAGTACCTAACTATGAAAATGGTGAAGCATTTATTGAACTTTGGAAGAATGAAACTGGGATTGATAGATTCCCACGCGAAGGTGAATGGCAAACATATAAATACGATATTGGTCAATTAGGGTTACTTTAAATATCATTTAAAAGCCCTAAATAGGGCTTTTAAAAATGTTAGTAAGTAAGTAGTCATTATCCAGTATTTTTATCGTGTAACAGACAGTAGACTATCATGTAACACACTTTTTTTATCGTGTAACACCTCAAACAATTATCATGTAACACCCTTAAATTGTCCATTTTTTATCGTGTAACAGTAGATTTTCATATTTTTTGATCAAACTAATACGTATTACTTAGCAACAATTTTCATAGGTTGAAAATCATCAATCATTACTTGCTTCGTTTTCAATAAGTCCTGACGTTTACCATCAACAACTAATACTGCACGCTTGACATGAATTGTCCAAGCACGATCTGCCTCACACATATCTTCAGACTCTATAAATACTTTACCAAATGCTTTACCAGAAAGGTTCTGAACATCATCATAAGTAATGATATCTACAGAGGTTCCTTTTATTTTCCCCGCTTTATCCTTTGCCACAAGATCCAGATAAAGCTTGTCATTGTTTCCAAGAAAATCTTGAATCGTTATATCTACCACGGCGGAACAGATTCCTGAATTTACATAGCCGGTCTTGGCGTGCTGCAAAGTAATTGGAGTCGCTAAAACTACTGAACTAATAAAAGATAATAGTGAACAGATTAATATTTTTTTCATAATTGAAAAGTTACCTTGTATTAAAGCCATAAAGGAATCTAAGTTATATCAATCAATTTTGGAGATAATTTTCTATTATTATCCAGCTTTTCTTCTTACCATCATAAATAGGCTGTAACTTTGCAACAGTTACGTAATGCCAAAAGCCATGACGTTCATTATGAATTGGCAGAACAATTACAAAGTCACCCTTTTTAAATTCAGCTTTTATATTTCCACATGGTGCACTTACTTCTTGGAATCCATCTTGAGTAATAATATTTACTTGTACATCCACTGCAGAGCGCCCTAAATCTCCCATAACGGATTCTTGAAGTGTTCTTTCTATTGAAGCATTCTCAAGAACAAATCCGTGGATAGGTTGATTATGCTTGATTTGAGAGCTATATTTTCTACGAATAAATGCCGTTAAATCTTTTGGTGTATCGAAAATCAAAACTTGTTTGCTTTTAACCTTATGGACAATAAATATAATAACTATTAAAACTAAAAAGACTGCGGCTAATAAGATGTATAACATTTAAATCTCTTTTTTAATATCTATCTAAAGTGACTCATATACCAACTATAGCTGAAATTAAAATATGCAAGACACCTTTTATTTTAATGAAATTACTGCACTACCCTCTCAAAGTCAGGTGCTCTAATATCATTAACGTCATCACCCCAGAAACGCTCACGATCTTGTTGACGTTCTGCTTTCCGTAAAGCCTTCTCACGATACCCGGGTGCAATGGTGTCTTGCATCTCATCAAATACCATGCGGTTTATGGCTGCTTTTGTATACCATAAATTTTGCGCTGGAACTTTACCTTTCACAAACCTAAAGGCTTCATTGCCGAAATTGGTGTTCTTGCCTTCATTGTATTGTGTTATGTTGCCAACAGTCAGGCTTAATAGTGACTCAAAATCACTTCCTAGTGGACCAGCTACAAATGAGTGTGCATCTCGCCCCGAAGTATCAGTACCAGCAACTAAAATATCGCCTAAGAATGATAACCCGCCACCCTGTACGGCAGACCTAATAAAGAAGTTACTTGCTTTTTTAGGGTTGTCACTATCCCACATGGTTTGGGGGTCATTACCGTTAAGCAACTCTTTTAATTGAACTACCAACCCGCCAAGTAATGTAGTCATCACAAATAATGGAATTGCATATGCCGCCTTACCTTTTAAGCCTTCTTGGGCCATTGTGCGGCTCCCATGACGCATTAAGAATGCAGCAGAGAACGATTTAAACTGCACAATCCCTCTAAAGATCTCACCTGTAATCGTTCCTCTAGCACCTACATTTATTAGAGTCTTTTCACGAAGCCCTGCTTCAATTACTGCCATGCCCTGCTCATCTAGTAAATGTGCTTGAAGTTGTGAGGCCACCTGATCTTTAACTTGTTTAGGGTCACCAAACGCTACTAACTTTTCATCGGGAATTTCATAGATAGAACGCGCTGACATGAGTTGATTACCTTTGCGGTCCACGACTGGTTCAGCCAATTGGAAAACCTGCCATGCTCGCTCATCTAAGCCCGTATTTGAAAGTAATTCACGGTCTTGTACATCTAGGTCATTCCAAGCTTTAGAACGGCTTAAGCGGCCGTATTTCTCCATAAGGAGTTTAGTGAACCCAACTTTTGATGCTGCTGTAAGTGCATTTAGAAAAGATGCTCGCATAACCTGAGTCGCTATCCCACTAGAGATACGAGCCAGTTTTGCAGTCATGCCATGCGTGGAAGTCAATCCATCATCTGACCATCGAGCAATCGATCCCAACATTTCCTCAGTCGCTAATCCTAAACTATGCGCTAGTTCCCGATCTGCTTTATTGGCTGGGTTAAGTTGTCTAATCAACTCTCCAAAAGCCTTACGATATGAAAGACCATGCACATGAGCTGTTTTAGCAATGGTTGCCTGATCAGTAGTCGATGCGATGGTAGTTCCTCCAAGCATAGAGAAAATATTCATTGAGCGATATGAAGTACCTAAATTTGCAAGAACTTGCGACTGTGGCGAGTTACCACCACTGAACTCATCAAACATAGTTTCAATCCGCTTGCGACTACTTTTGGTTTTATTCTCATCAATTCCCTTTTCCCAATCTTTTTTTGCAGCAGCATCCATCAAAATTTTTAAAGCGGTTTTCGGGTTACTTCCAAGGTTTTCGACCAATGCAATATCTTTTGATAAGCCTTTGATATGAGCATTTACCAAGTCTACAAACTGCATGCTGCCATATTTATTCTGATATCTTAACCATGCATCAGCATCCTTAAAATGTAAGATTCGACTTTCAGAATGTCGGTTAGTTACTTTTGAAGTTCCAGCACCTGTTGCTTGTTTACCAACCTCAATCTTGTTTGCACCATCACTAGATAACGTATCATATGCATATTCAAGCAATGAACGTATTTCTTGCTGTGAGTAGTAATCGCCGTTCTCATGCACAAACATTCTAGTATCTTGATCTGGAAGCACATCACTTACCCATTGCTCCTTCCCAGCCTTAGCAATTTTTTCTAGACCATGAGTCTGAGGCACAACCCAATTTTCTAGTCTTCCAATGTCACCACCGTTGCGGTTGAATCGCTCGCGCATGTCTTCAAAAACTTCACCCATCTTGTCACTGATCTTTTTTGCTAATGCATCACCAGTGTTTTCACCAAAACGCTCTCGGATGATATTTCTTACTAGCTTCGGATCTGTGTAAACCCCCAAGCCTCCTTTAATATTGGTATAGAATTCTGTTAAACGTCCTTCATAGATTGATGATATTGCACGAGCCAGAGAATCAACTGATGTGATACCTGACATATCACCATGCGCGGCAACCATACGATCAATTACTTCCATTGATGAGAGCTTAGGGTGATCAAGCTTAGTGAAATTTTTTGACTGTGTAAGAATGTTATTCGCAGCAATTTTATGTTTGCGTTTTAATTGTTCTTGAATGTCAATTGCAACTTGCTTAGATGCTTCTGTGATTTTTTCAGAGTCAGAAAGATTGCGCCATTTATTAATATCTTTGCGTGCAAGATTGCGCATCGTTTCATTAATACGTGCTTCAATATCTGTTGCTTCTTGTGCTGTAAGGGATTGCTTGCCAAGTGCTTTAGCTACCGCTTGTTTGCATTGTTCTTTCATTTTCATATTCCTATTTTCTAAAACTTGGAACAACACCAACGTTATCCACCCAATATTATTAATTTAGAACGATATTCATATTCAAAAAATGGGTAAATTCCGAAACAAAAAAGGAGGTTTTAAAGCCTCCTATTTACTCATTTATATAAAATCAAAAATTCATAGTGTTCAATGAATTCTCCTATTAACGGGATCTCCCTTACTTATACGTTCTAAAATTTGTTTTACAGAGTCCACTTTCTTTAAAATTAAATTTATTTCAAAACCAAACGAATTCTTGTTCAATAGACGCTTATATTTATTCTCAGGATCGAGATAATACCCCGTAATAATTAAAGCATTCGATATATTGTTGATCCAAGCTAATGCTGTCCTTAAAGAGGAGTAATATATATCTTTTGGCTTCGCCATAATTAATAGCAACTGATTTAATTCTTCAAGGTCATTTACTATAACTAATAACTGATGAATAAATTGCTTCTGAAAAAGCTGATTAGAATCTAGATAACGAATATCTTCCTGAAATTTTTTCAATTTTTCTGGAGTGCTTTTACATAGATCAATAGCCCGGTTAATATTGGTTCCTGTAATCGGTTCAAAAAACTTCTTTTTAGATCCCATGTGTAATCCTCCTAAGCTATAAGGTAACGATTAATTCGAGGTATTTCTTTTTCTGTTTTATTAGTCAAATGCATCCAAAGTTCAACAAAGGCAGCGCCGTTGTCATATTTCATGACACTTCCACAGATCCATTCTCTGACTGAGGAAGCCCCTGATATTGGTAATACAAAGGCTATTTTCTCAAGTGTCCACCCCAGATTTTTCAAATCTACAATCATTCTGTTGAGGTCTGGAGCTAAATAGTTTAGCAATCTCTTATTAAAAAAAAGATTTTTAGGTGTGGAGAAGCAGCATAACTCAGCAAATATATTCATAGTTCAGCCCTATCAATTTATCTAATTAGGACTTGGATTAGGTCCACAAAAAATGGGTATATTTTCAATAAAACGCGCGCGCGCGCGAGGGAGACCCTAAAACACCCTATTTATCTTACTTTTCCTATCCGTAAAAACCCCAATTCTGGTCAACAAATCCCAAACCCAATCACCCCATCGATAAATGCTTTATTTGGCTCCTTAAGCTCTTAATAATTATTCATGTACCTTGATTCATTTTTCTTTAAAAAAGCTAACAGAACTCAAACCAGTGAGAAATTGAGCTATTTTTTAATTGGTTTTTGAGAAGGAACAATTCAAATCTATTTATTTATATTATTTTGACTATCTCAAATGCTGTAATTTATTGAGCCAATATCTCGTTTAGAGTGAATGATCGATTCTATGATTGATTCATTGATAGGTTCTGCATCCCAAAAACGGGTACATTCAAAACCCCAAAAACGGGTATATTCAAAACCCCAATTTTGGGAATATTACCGTTTTCGGAATCATCTCATTATTGGGTGCATTATCCATGCAGAATAGCCAGGCCAAGATCATCTACAAAATAACTCGAATTATCCACTTCAAATTATCTTGACCTATGCCATGTTTCAGCAGTTAAAAAAGCATTTTAAAGTGCCCAAATAGCGTGGACAGATATTGTGATTAAATCACTGTCATTTTTATATTTTTAATTAAGACAAATGACCTATAACAGACATACGGATTTTGATGTGGTAACAAGAAATGGCTATTACAGATTTTGATGTGGTAACAAGAAATGGCTATTACAGATTTTGATGTGGTAACAGCATTTTTTTGATGTAGTAACATAGTCTGCGTATACAAAACAACCAAAGTATGGACATTCAACATATGCACATAATTTTATGATTTATCCGCAAAAACTATAAAACACTAATGCCTATTGTATAAAGCTTTGATAGTGTTTTCGGGCCTTTGTGATGTCAAAATTTGTCATGGTTTAATAATTTTTTTATCAATAGAGCTTAGTTTTCGTAACATTATTAGGGGTATTTTTATTGCTCCCTCCCAAATAAAAAGGTAAGTCTATTTAGAATAAAAACTAACCTTCCAAATACCTATGAATATTGATAGACGAGTTCGAGCAAAAGAATTTATGAATCTTCTTGCTGTGGGTCGAACCAAATTTTATAGCTTGCTCAAGGATGGTCATATTCCTGAGCCGGTTAGAGTTACAGAAAAAGATGTTTTCTGGTATGAGTCAGTTGTAAAAAAAGCAGTAGAAAAGTTTAAAGATAATTCCGAGTAGCCCCATTATGTTTAAGCAAAAATATATCATTACCGTAGAGTCCGAAACACCGCCCCAAATTTGCTTAGGAGATTCAATATACGGCGCCACGGTTATTTCCTTAGAAATAGAGCAATATCCCGATCTCGTAGATCTGGCCTGGCTCACTAAACGCTTTCCAATGTCTAGACAAACTCTAGCAGCCAAACTTGAAATTCTTAATTTAGGTGGACCGCGCAAGAAACTTTATGATCCCAATGTTGTTATCCCCTTCCTTAAAATGGATATAAAAAATAGAAGAGGTAGGCCTAGGAAAAATTAATTTATCTTAAAATACAACTTGCCCAAATATAGTTGTTGGAAAACACGTCAATAAGCGTTATAAAGCATTGCTAATAAAGAAAATACTGGGGGGTATATGTCTTATATAATTAAACTGATCTCAGAAAACTGCTACATCATTCCTGATGATGAAGGTTGGCTGACCACTACTGAATCACAAAAAGAAGCAATTGAATTAGGCTTATTTGATGACTTTGAATCAGCAGATGAAACAGCTCAAGGCTTTAGTGGCGGGATGACCAGAGGGGTTGATTATATAATTCAAACTATCTCCACCGATCCTTATCATGTAGTAGAAATCATTATTCCTGAAGAAATTGCTCCAAAACTAAAAGACATCAATAGATTTATCAAGAATGGTAATGCACACGTATTCCTTACTAATGTGACAACTGCAAATGATGCTATGGATGGATTTACCCGCTACGGTGTTTCAACTGGCACAAATGCAGTCCTTTATAAAGCTGATCAATACGAAGCTCGTAAAGAAGCAATTTCACAATACCTAAATGATCGCTTTGGGATTCAATGGGAAATTAAGCTATTACCAGTACAGCATTAAAAAGATGACATTTTGCTCATTAAGCAGAACAAACTTCGCACCGCCACCGCAGTGTTTTTACCCTTCCAATCTCAGTTGGGTTTTTAAACTGAACAAACCAACGCATATTAGGACAAAAGGCGAAATACATGAACAATGTTCAAAAATTTGTTATTAACAACGAAGACCAGGCCATTGAATTGCTTGATGCGATATTGAATAATAAAATTAACACTGATCACGTAAATTTAGAGTTTGATGGCTGGCCAACCTATCACATGCATGTTGAAGGTGAAAAGTATCATCAAACAATCACACCTTCAATTATGAATGGTTTTTTGGATCTTCAATCAGGTATTTATAAATCATATGCTCTGATTAAATATGATACTGAAGCTACGCAATGTTTAACTAAAGCTGAACGTCAAGATTTAGAAATAGAAGTAAAGGTTGAAGATGGCTCTTCGTCATTTGATATTAATTTAACCGAAATTGGTCTTAAACTTGTAGAGAGTACCGCTGGTAAAATGAGCCCAACGCAAGCTGTTGTTATAATTCTATCTTGCTTAGTTTTATACTTTGGGAAAAATTTTCTTCAGCAAATTCTAACTGCAAAAAAAGAAGCTCGTGAAGCGGAATTAGATCAACAAAAAAATGCAGATGATCGAAAAGAGCGACTCGAAACAATTAAAATTCTCACCGAGCAGAATGAAAAATTTGTAGAAGTAATGGCTAAAGCCAATCAATTTGATTCACGTATACAAAAAATGAAACAACATGCTGCAGAAACTAATGCTTCTATTTTAAAAAGCGTACAAGATGCGGACCAAGCCGAAATTCAAAATGCTGTTTCAATACCAGGTGATGTAGCAAAAGAGCTTTCTATTACCCCAAAATCTAGATGGGAGCCAATTCGGATTGACGATTGGTATCGAGTACTTGAAGTTGATTCATCGAATGCAGCCAGCCGAAAGATTCGATTACAAAGAGTTTCGGATAATAAAGAATTGATGAGTGTTTTAGAAAACGATTCTCTTGACCAGAAGAATTTACAGCTCATTCAACAAGCCGAATGGAAATATGCAAAAATATTCTTAAAAATTCAAACTCTAACCCTAAATGGAAGATATAAAGAATCTAGAATTATTGGTGCTGAGAATATCGATGAAACCGAAGATGAATAATTCGTGATTATCCAACCCACTATTTTAGTGGGTTTTCTATTATAATTCAAAAATTAAATACCAAACCAACCACTATATCTACTTATCAACTCTCGCTAAGTGAATACCTTCTAGCAGTCCAAGGTGTTATCAAATTAGCTTTGAATAAGACATTCAGAGAATAATGCTATCTTTTTATACTTCTTTCTTCATATGAAATTTGTGGAGCTGGAACTTCTGGAGGAGCTGGTGGTCGTGGGTTATTCTGATTACTCATATTATTACCTTTGTTTAACTGGATGATCATATTTAATCTCTTTCTCACCAATGCTTGGCGCTGGGACAATTGGTGGTACTGGAGGTTTTGGAGCAGAAGTAGTCATTAGTTTTCAAAACTTATTAATCAAAAATACTATTACAAATGCAATGAAGATCAATGAACTCCACTTGATTTCATCAAAAGCCTTTTTTAAAAAAGCAGCTTTTTCCATATTTACTCTTTTATAGCTTTCAATAATTTGATCTAAACGATCTGCTGTACCAATATACACAGTTTCCTTTATATTTTCTAAAAAATACGGCTTCATCCCCTCTTTCGGCAAATCTCCAAGCTTATTTATTTTTATACACAGAAATAACCATCTTAATACTGGTGAAATTGCAATCACAAACATAATCAGTAGAACTAAAGATGAGTAATACCATAGACCTTTTTCAGATACAGGAAGAGTCAAATAATCACGCAGAAAAATTGATGCCATGGTAAGAATTAAAGTTACAAAAGTTAAATACTTAGTTGCCTTATTCTCTAAATCTTTATAGTCATCACGTAACATATCTAAATGATACTTTTTATATTCGTATAAAAATTTAAATTTATCGGAATCATAATTTGGTTCTGATTGTTTTTTTATCTCTACATCCACCTAACAACTCCCACAAATTCCATGATCTTATTCAGTAAGCTTAAAGCATAATTCAAAACTATTACTTATCCACAATCAACCCAATATTACCTTCAATTTGAAACCCTATTTAAGACTCATACCTAATGGCATTTCACATATACGAAGTACTTTAGAAAATAAGGATACAAATAGGGATACAAATAAAATACATAAACATTAAAACCCAATATACAAAAGAACTTTAGATCAAAGTTCGAGTCCCGCAGGGCGCACACTTTTAGTGAATTAATCCTTCACTTCAGCTAGCAATGTTTCAGCTGCAAGTTTGCCTAAATTATTAGAAGCAAGCGGACTATCGCCCGTTAACAATTTACGGTCTCGATGACATTGACCAGTAATGCCAGTATTCAAAATCTTCACGCCGAGCTTTTCAAGGTTTTCACCCACTAACCACGGTAAAGCTCCAGGCATGTAACCAATATCAATATTCGCTCCCTTATCTAACGAATCAGGGAATACACAAATTTGATAATCTTTAAAAATATAATTCTCAGGCTGTTCATCTACTGCGGCAGCCAGTAACGAAGCTGGACCATGACATAACGTAATAATAAATTTGTCTTGTTCAACTGCCCATTTAAGAACTTTCTTCACTGCAAGGCTATGCGGAATCTTCGCTAACACACCATGCCCACCCGGAATAAATACAGCCGCATATGGAGAGTTTTCACCGACTACATTTTCTAAAATATCACCAAGTTTTAACGGATTTTTTAATTTATCTGCATATTTCTGGAAAGTATCTAATACCACTTGTTCTTGCTTTGGCATTGCCCACATTTCAAGTTTGGCTGGATTACCTGAAAGTGTCGCAACATCAATTTCAAATCCGGCATTATCTAAATGGAACATTGGCAAAAGCATTTCTACTGGATGGTTTCCGGTAGAAAAGAACTTACCGTTTTGCATCTGGATATAGCGTTCATCAGTTGCAATCATTAAGACCTTTTTATTGCCCGCATACGGCGTTGGATAGGTTGTGCCATCGTAATCTGTTTTAGGAGAAGTATACTGACTCAGTGAATATGGTGATGGGAAGAACGCATTATCTTCTGCTAAATCTGGAGTTGGATTTTTATCATTTGATGCTGGGGTATTCATGGTTACCATCCTTTAGAATTGAAGAGCGAAATAACAGCTTTAAGACAGTTATTATTTCTTAGTAAATGTATATTCAGATCAAGAAACAGGTGCAATCTGCCAATAGAATTTGGCAATTTTTATATAGAAATAGGCACAATTAATAATTATAAAATTTCAGTTTAGGCAAACATGTCATTCACCTAAACTGTCACAGATAAGATTAAGCATTCATCTCTAAAACGATCTTTCCAATATGGTCGCCCTGCTCCATACATGCATGAGCACTTTGTACATCTGAAAAAGCATAGGTTTTATAGATTTGTGGTAAACACTTGCCTTGCTCCAATAATGGCCACACATGTTCATGTAAAGATTGAGCAATCTGTGCTTTTTCTTGGCTATTACGCGCTCGCATCGTTGAGCCTGTAATCGTTGCGCGTTTTAAAATCAGTTTTTGTAAATCAAATTCTTTTGCAATTCGACCTCCCATAAAGCCAATAATGACAAGTCGGCCGTCACGTTTTAATAGATTTAAGTTTTTCTGAAAATAAGAGCCACCTACAATGTCCAAAATAACATCAACACCTTGTTCTTGAGTATGGTTCAAAATTTCCTGCTCAAAATCTTGGGTTTTATAATTAATTGCTGTGGTTAAGGCAGAGAGTGCTTCAACTTTATCTTCACTACCAACCGTAGCAAAAGTTTTAATCCCTAAAGCATGGCAAATCGCTAAAGCAGTGGTTCCGATCCCACTTGCCCCACCATGAATCAGGGCAGTTTCATCTTTCTTTAAACGGCCAATATCAAAAAGATTTGCCCAAACCGTAAAAAATGTTTCTGGAATCGCAGCAGCTTGAGTAAATGATAAATTCTCAGGTATTGGCAATACTTGAGTTGCAGTTACCGCACAGTATTCTGCATACCCGCCACCATTGGTTAAAGCACAAACCTTGTCCCCGACTTTAAACTGTTGCACTTGCTCACCCACAGCAACCACTACTCCAGCGACTTCAAGTCCAGGGATTTGAGTAACCCCTTTAGGCATTGGATATAACCCCATACGCTGTAAGACGTCAGGGCGGTTAATTCCAGCGGCTTTAACCTCAATTAAAACTTCATCAGCTTGAGGTACCGGAACATTTGAATCTTGAAGTTTTAAAACCTCAGGTCCGCCAGGAACCGTAATTTCAACAATTTTCATGGTTGTCGGAAGATTCATTGATATGCTCCATGTTTGGTTTATATTTAAGACGTGTTGATTTACTTTAGTTTGTTGATAATTTAGGTGGAACTCCAAACAGCCGCTTAAACTCTCGACTAAACTGTGAGGCACTCACATATCCTACCTCATAGGCAGCTTCTGCAACGCCCATTTGGTTATTTAGGATTAGATCACGTGCCTTATGTAACCGAGTAATTTTGATGTACTGTAATGGAGAATAGTTGGTAACTTTCTTAAAAGCTTGATGAAAAAGCGAAACGCTCATTCCTGCTTGTTTAGCCAACTCCTGAACCGTTAAGTTACGATAATAATCTCTTTGAATAATTTCACAAATCGTATAAATCACTCCACTTCGACTCATAATAGCCGAAAGGTTCTGGATAAAATCACTACCGCCAGCTTGTAAAACCCGATAAATAAGTTCACGTTTCACCTGCTCTCCTAAGATTGCAGTATCTTGCTTGGAACGAAGTAAGTTCAACAAGCGTAAAGCAACATCAGATATGACCGAGTTCATTTCAATAATATTTAAACCACAGCTCAGTTTTATCTCTTTGTTATCAAAATCTTCTATAAGTGGTCGCTGCTCTTTATCCATTTTAGTCGCCAGCTCAGCCATCATTTGAGGTTCAAATTTAATCGCAATTGCAAGCATTGGTTCACGCTCAACCAACGTATCGCAATCAAAAGGAATAGCAATTGAGATAAATAAACACTGGCCTTGTTGAAACTTAAAAATATCTTTTCCAATATAAGCCCGTTTTACACCCTGAATGACTAAAACAATGGAAGGCTCTTGCAATACGGCAACCGGCTGTGTGGAATGATCTACCCTCATCAGGGTGATATTTGAAATATGAGTGGGATATAACCCCTCTTGAGGAGCCAAATACAAAAAAGCCTCTACCAAACTTTTCGTCAAGTCATTCTGTTGCATTGCTTTATTTTTTACGGGCTATTTAAGATTTACTATATCAATCAAACTAAAAGGAAAAAGTATTTCTTGGTAGTACTTTGTATAAATAAGCAAGTTAAAGCTATTTTTAGGCATAAAAAAACCTAGATTTCTCTAGGTTTTTTATCCTTAACCTGACTATTAAGCAGATAAGTTAAAGAACATAGCAGCAATTAGGATAATTACACCTAATACAATTCGATACCATGCAAATACACGTAATGTATGACGCTCAACGAAGAGTACGAGTGCTTTTACAACCAACAAAGCAGCAATAAATGCCGCAACAAAACCCACTCCAATATTAACCATATTGTCTGAAGTCAACACATCAGCATTTTTAATTAGGTCAAATGTTGCTGCACCTAGCATGGTCGGCATTGCAAGGAAAAACGAAAACTCTGTTGCAGCTTTACGAGACAAGCCTGCAAACATCCCGCCTACAATTGTCGCACCTGAACGAGAAGTCCCAGGAATCATCGCAACACATTGAGCCAGACCTACTAAAAGCGCCTGTTTAAACGTGATCTTGGTCGCATCATCTGTTTTATGTTCAAATTGTTTAGATTCAACCCAGAAAATAATAAGCGCACCGACAATCAGAGCAATCGCAACTACAATTGGGCTAAATAAAACACTTTTAATAAAGTCTACAGCTAAAACGCCAATAATTACTGCCGGGAAAAAAGCAATTAAGACACTAATGGCAAAATGGCGTGACTCGACATCACCACTAAAAAAACCTTTGATTAAGTTAATGATTTTCTGACGATATAACCAACACACTGCCAGAATAGCACCTAACTGGATCACTACTTCAAAGACACGACCACCATCTGAATGGAAATCGATAATATGACCAAATAAAATTAAATGACCAGTACTCGAAATAGGTAAAAATTCAGTTAAGCCTTCAACAAAGCCTAGAAACAGTGCTTTTATAACTTCAAAATTTTCCATAACTTGCTCAAAGAAAGTTAGTTAATCACTAGAACGATCTAAAATTTATTTTATTGCCACAGTTAGCCTTTTATTTAGCTCAACACATGTTCAATATCAGATCATTTCTAGCATTTGTGGTTATTGCCTCTAGTGAAAGGCAGTTTATTTAAAGTGCGATAATGTATCACATCATAATGACAAACTTAGGTTAACTATCGTAAAAAGATAAAACTTGGTTAAAAATGGCCAAATTTTCTTTTGTTATAGATAAGTCTTTTACAATAGATGAGTTTAGAAAATCATCTTAAAAAGTCCTTAAAAAAACATGTTATTATTCCAATTAAATACAACTCATATCAAAAATTCAGACTGAATGAAAAATACCAAAATTAACGCACGTCATCTTATTATCGACCTCTTTCTTTCTTCCGCTTATCCTCAGCTCAGTATCAAACAAATTTTGGTTGCAGCTAAACTTTTTAACTTAAGTGAAAATGGTATTCGAGTTGCGACAACACGCTTGTTAAATGAAGGTATGATCCAGAGCGTAGAACGTGGAATCTATCAACTTTCTCCATCTGCAAAAGATTGGGCGAAAGTTATTCTCAATCGTAAAAATGGAATTAAACAAACTAAAGAATGGCAGCAGCATTATCTTGCCGTGTTTACAGGAACCTTAGGCCGCATAGACCGAACAGCACTAAAAAAACGGGAACGTGCACTTCGTCAATTTGGTTTTAAAGAGCTGGAAACTGGTATTTACATCCGCCCAGACAATTTAGCTTATAGCTTTGAAAAAACCTGTGATGAGCTTGTTTTAGCAGGGCTAGAGAAAGAAGCAAAAATTTGTATTATTCAGCATTTCGACTCAACAACGCTTAAGCAAATTTTTTCTTTATGGGATACCAAACAACTCGAAAAAAATTATGAAATGTATAGCCGAGATATTACGCACTGGCTTGAAAATTATGCTCACTCCCCTTTAAACGATGCAGCAGTCAAGGCACTTCTTTTAGGAAGGGAAACAATTGCCTTACTCATGAATGACCCATTATTACCCGCACCATTTGTAAATGAATCTGCTCGTAATCAATTTGCTCAAGATGTACAGCAACTAGATGCAATTGGCCAGAAACTTTGGAAAAAAATATATGAACAGGAATTAAATTTATAGCCATCTGATTTATTTTTTTACAAACAAATATTTCACTTTTTAAATTTTTATGACTATATTTGTAATATAAAATATGGATACCAAACTCTAATTTGGGAGAATAAAAATGAATGCACAGGTGAGTGTTACCGATCTATTTAGCAGAGAAGAAATACAAGAGCTTACACAACCTTCAGATGCATATGGCGCTTGGGCCGTTGCTAGCACATGGGCTGTTATTGGAGGAACATTTGCCAGCTTAATTATGATGTGGGATTACTTACCGAGTTGGGGGAAATTATTAGCATGTATGCTTGCTCTAGCTGTTTTAGCTGGCCGTCAGTTATGCCTCGCAATTTTAATGCACGATGCATCCCATAAAAGTTTATTCAAAAATAAGAAAATAAATGATTTCGTTGGGGAGTGGCTATGTGCCCGCCCAATCTGGAACGACCTACAAAAATATCGTGTACACCATGTTCGTCATCACGCAAAAACATCTACACCAGACGACCCAGATCTTTCTTTAGTTGCAGGCTTTCCTGTCAGTAAAAAATCTCTTACTCGTAAATTCTTACGCGACTTAACCGGTATAACAGGATTAAAGTTTAGCTTAGGCCGTGTGTTGATGGACCTTGATGTCATGAAATGGACTGTAGCCAATGATCAAATCTGGTTAGACCGCAGTGATAAAAATTTCGTTGACTATGCAAAGAGTATTGCAAAAAACAGTATAGGCGCTATTGCAACCAACCTAGTACTTTATGGTGTTTTAAAAGCTTGTGGTCAACAACGTTTTTATTGGTTATGGCCTTTGGCTTATTTGACACCATTTCCATTATTTTTAAGAATTCGTTCAATGGCAGAACATGCAGGTATGCAAACCAGCAATACTGCTTTAACTAACACTCGTACCACACGTGCAGGTTGGATTGCGAGAAGCTTTGTGGCCCCTATTCATGTCAATTACCATATGGAACATCATTTAATGGCGTCTGTTCCATATTTTAAATTACCGCGTATGCACAAAATATTAAGAGAACGTGGGCATGTGCCCACTCCACCGAGCTATTTTGAAGTAATTCATACACTTTCATCAAAACAAGAGTTAACAAATTAAAATAGGGTTAGAAGACCACTTTCAAATTTGTGGTCTTCTTGATTATTCACTTATATCTAAATTTTTTAGTTTTAACTGAGTTTGATAATACTTCGGTGTTACACCCATCCAGCGCTTAAATGCACGAGTGAAATGGGGTGTATCGGCATAGCCTAAACTTAATGCCACAGCTTCAATTGACATTGAACTATTTTGCAAAAGATCTTGTGCATATTGCTTTCGAGTTAAATCAACTAATGCTGAGAAACTTGTATTCTCTATTGCCAAATACCGCTGTAGGCTACGTTCTGACATATTCATCATTTGGGCAACTTGCTTAACTTTTAATATTTCCCCCTGACTATTGATCAATAATTTTTTTATTACTTGGCTAATTTCTGCTTTCCACCCACTTCGTAACTTCAATTTATCAATATCTTTTTTACACTGTGCTTTCAGTAAAGGTGCCAGCATAGGATCAGCCGTGAGTACAGGCTGCATTAAATATTCTTTTGGAAAAATCCAAATATTATATTTTTGCTCAAATAAACAACTTACGCCTAATTTATCTTTTATTTTTGAAAAACCTAGTGGTTCGGGCATATTCATTTGCACTGTACCTAAAGAAGATAACCCTGTTAGATGTTTTGCGATGTAAACAAAACCTAACAACAAAAAAATAGTCGCATCTGAACTTAATTGAAAACTTTTTAAAGGTTGATGAATAGACCAGTAAACATCGTCTTGCTCTTGCTTTAACTCAGGTTTAAAGGCATCACAACGCGAACCAATAAATTGTTCAAGTATTTTTAAAGCCTCCTCAAGATTTGCAGACACCATGGCTGCCATACCTACAGAACCATAACAAGAAACTTTCATTTCCAATGCCAAATAACCTGCTAATGCTGGCTCATGAGTGAGTTGAATCGCATGCTCAAGTAAGTTATTTAGGGTATTAAACTCAACATACCAATACGGTTTTTTTAATTGTTCCGGTGTTACTCCACTACCCTCTAAAAACTGCTCACAAGAGATACCTCTGCGCTTAACGATCTCTGCTAATAAATTAATATAAGTTCCGGGTAATTCTGGAGTCATGAGCGGCCCACTAGAAAGCGTAATTGTGGCGTTAAATGGTAAAAACTGTCAGTTCTTGAACTATGCCATGCTTTTAAATTCAGGCATAGTCACTTAAGACAAACTGACTTAACTCTCCGACATTCCACTAAAAACTAATCTTATCTTTAAGAGTAAAGACACTATGAATATCCTGATTGTTCATGCTCATCCAGAACCTCTGTCTTTTACAACTTCCCTAAAAACGGCAGCTCAACAAACCTTTAAAAAATTGGGCCATCAAGTAGAAATTTCCGATTTATATGCAATGCAGTTTAATCCTGTTGCCTCTAAGGAAGATTTTTTAGAACTCAATCAACCTGATTATTTTAACTATGCATTAGAACAGCGAAATGCCACAAAACAACAACTTTTGGCTACTGATATTCAAGCAGAAATTGACAAAGTAAAACGCGCAGATCTAATTATCTTGAACTTTCCACTTTATTGGACTTCTGTTCCAGCAATTTTAAAAGGCTGGATTGATCGTGTATTTGTCTCTGGACTTTTTTATGGTGGTAAGCGGTTTTACAACCATGGTGGCATGGCAGGTAAAAAAGCAATGCTCTGTTTAACACTCGGTGGTAGAACACATATGTTTGGGGAAAATTCTATTCACGGACCAATTGAACATTATCTATCACCGATTCAACGCGGTAGTTTGGCTTATACTGGCTTTGAAGTTCTTCCCCCATTCATTGCCTACCATGTACCTTACATTAGCCAAGAAGCGCGTGAAACTATTCTTGAGGACTATGTCACGTATCTCACTCACCTTGACCAACTTGAACCTTTAAAATTTCCTAAACTTGAAGAGTTTGATGAAAAGTTATATCCCCTCTAATGCTATGTTTTAAATCTAAAAGGCGCGATAACCGAATTCTTTTCTATTTCGGTTATCCCTTAAATAAAGCAAGCTTAAATCCAGCAATTAATTCCTCAAAAAATTTGACCAAATAGTAAAGAAAATACTCTCAATTTTTATCTAATAAATAACAATATAAAACCGAATCAATAATATACATGTGTAGAGAAATTAGACTTATCCATTAAAAATGATGACTAATACTCATTTCATAATCAATCAATTCATATTTTTACAAAAAAATCTTTGACCATTTTTCTTGGATTTATGACAAAAATGTCATAAAAACAAGTAACTTTAATAATAGATAAAAAATATAAATATCAATTATTTAAATTAATTAAACAACAAAAATATTCCTTCATATTTCATTCATTATTGCCATTTTTTGTATAAAAAGTGAGTACTCTGCAGTTCATAGAACAGATTTACTCTTAGTGTAATTATGCTATTTTTGTTACATGGAGTTATCAATGCTTTGAAACTTGTAATTCAAAGCACTGAAGGCAACACAGTTTAAACGGTTTAACTCTGTTACTTTTAAAAAAATGTCTTGAAGTTCAAGGAAAGATTAAAAATGAAATTAAAACATCTGAGCACTGCAATGATTTTAGCAACGCTGCCTGCAACTGGGGTTTTTGCAGCAGCTTTAGATCGCTCTGGACAGTCAATGTCTGCGTTCTTCCAACCTGGTAATTACTTTGAAGCAGGTATTTCTGTTCTAGATCCTGATGTAGCTGGTAAAGAAGCTGGATCTAGTGCCACACGTCGTGATATTGGCGATATGGCGAATGACTACTACTTCCCAAGTGCTGCATTAAAATTACAAATTAATGACCAATTTTCTTTCGGTCTACTCTACGATCAACCATTTGGAGCAGATGCAGAATATTCAGGTAATAACGTATTCGTTTCGAATCCAGGCAGTGATACTATTTTAAGTCAAAAGGCATTAGGTGACTTAGCAACCAGCTCAATTCAGAAGTTAGTTCAAGCATCTGGATCAGCATTTACACCAGCTCTTATAGAGGTGACGAAGGTTACTGGCGGTGACCCTACAAAACCAACTCAAACAGAGATTTTAGGTGCATTACAACAAGTTGCTGCCGGAGGAAATACAACTGTAGGTGCAGGACTGACAGCACTACAAAAAACCCAAGCTGCTATTAACGCAGCAAATAATTATTTAGGTACTGGTGGAACTAAAGTTAAAGTTGATACACAAAACTTATCTTTTGTATTTGGTTATCAACCAACTAAAAACTTCAATTTCTACGCAGGTCCTGTATTACAAACAGTTAAAGGTAATGTAAGTTTACGAGGTCAAGCTTATAGTCTTTATAATGGTTATGATGCAAATATTAAAGAAACTACAGGTGCTGGTTGGTTAGCAGGTGCTGCTTATCAGATTCCTGAAATCGCACTTAGAGCATCTGTAACTTATCGTTCTGAAATTGATCACAAAGTAAATATTGATGAAAATTTATCTATATTAAATTTCCCTGGTCTTACTTCAGTATTGGCTGGTTTAGACGTTCCAGCATCTAAACTTGAAGCAATTAATTCATCTGGTAAAACTACAATCACAACACCACAGTCTGTTAACCTTGATTTTCAGACAGGTATCATGGCGGATACAGTTGCGTTTGCCAATGTACGCTGGGTGAATTGGAAAGATTTCTCAATTCAACCATATAAATTTGGCAAAGTCTCAGAAGCTGTAGGTGGTCTTGTTGGGCGTCCAAATGGCTTCAACCTAGTTGAATATTCTGATGACCAATGGTCTGTGAACGCTGGTGTAGGCCGTAAACTTAATGATAAATGGGCTGGTAATGTTTCTGTAGGTTGGGACTCTGGTGCAGGTAATCCTGTAACAACATTAGGACCAACAGAAGGTTACTGGAACGTAGGTTTAGGTGTTCAATATAGCCCTACTCCACAAACTTTCATCGCTGGTGGCGTAAAATACTTCTGGTTGGGTGATGCCAAAGCTCAAACAGGCGCGCAAGCAGGTAGCGACGAATATGTTGCAGACTTCTCTGATAACAATGCTATCGCTTACGGTTTAAAACTTGGTTATAAATTCTAAGTTTCAAAAACCAATCTAAATAAAAAAGGCGCTATAAGCGCCTTTTTTATTGTCTATTTTTTCTTGCTTAAGCAGGAATATTGCGCTGTGAAACAGAACGGATTGCTTCTTTTAATGCATCATAACCATTGATTGCAGGAAACTGAGGAAACTCCGCAATAACATTTGCAGGCGCATCAAACAAGAAACCATGGTCGGCTTCACCAAGCATCGTTGTATCATTATATGAATCACCTGCTGCAATCACACGGAAATTCAAACCATGTAGTGCTTTAACCGACTCACGCTTTTGGTCAGGTTGGCGAAGTTTATAAGCGGTAATCATACCATTTTCATCTGTCTCTAATTTATGACAGAAAATTGTTGGCCAGCCTAATTGCTTCATTAAAGGATGAGCAAACTCATAGAAAGTATCCGACAAAATGACCAGCTGGAAATGATTGCTCACCCATTCAACAAACTCTTTTGCACCTGGTAGTGGCCCCATCTCGGCAATAACTTCTTGGATGTCTTTTAAGCCTAAACCGTGTTGTTTTAGGATATTCAGACGCTGAGTCATTAAAACATCATAATCCGGAATATCACGAGTTGTTGCTTCTAGTTCTTTAATCCCTGTTTTTTTTGCGAAATTGATCCAAATTTCAGGAACTAAAACTCCTTCAAGATCTAGGCATACGATTTCCATGAATGCTTCCAACGTTGGTTAAAAATTGCTGTATCATACCATTAAGATTTTCAGTTTTGCGTTGTTATTGATCAAATCAATTTTATTCATAAGGATCGAAATTAAAGTGCTAAGCAATTTATTCACTATCCTTTAGAATATTTTTCATAACTCAATGCGCCCAAGCCTTTTGCCAGGAACACCCATGACCGTTATTCCGACTATTGATATCGTTGATGCTCTCGCGGCTGAATATGCAGCTAAAAGTCCGCGCGAGATTCTAGAACTTGCATTAAGCCAACAAGGTGAGATCGCAATTTCGTTCTCTGGAGCAGAAGATGTAGTCTTAATTGATATGGCTTCACGTTTAGGTAAACCTTTCCGTGTTTTTAGTCTTGATACAGGCCGTCTACACCCTGAAACTTATCAATTTATTGAAACTGTTCGTAAGCACTACAATATTAATATCGAGATTTGTTTCCCTGATGCGGAAGCTGTGCAAAGCATGGTGAATGAAAAAGGCTTATTTAGTTTCTTTAAAGATGGACATCAAGAATGCTGTGGCATTCGAAAAGTTCAACCTTTACGTAAGAAACTAGCGACCTTAGATGGCTGGATTACAGGTCAGCGTAAAGATCAGAGCCCTGGTACACGTACTGAAATTCCAGTGGTACAAGCTGATGCAGGCTTCTCTGGTCCGGGTAAGCAACTCATTAAATATAATCCGCTTGCCAACTGGTCTAGCGCCGATGTGTGGAGTTATATCCGCATGATGGAAATTCCATATAACCCTCTACACGAGCGTGGTTTTGTTTCGATTGGTTGTGAGCCATGTACACGTCCAGTACTTCCAAATCAACATGAACGTGAAGGCCGTTGGTGGTGGGAAGAAGCAACACAAAAAGAATGTGGCTTACATGCAGGTAACTTGAAAAAATAGTTCGGTATAAAAAAAACCACTGATGAATCAGTGGTTTTTTTACAGTTATATCTCGTACACAAAGTCATATTTAATCTGTAATAAACGCTATATACTAAATTTACGGTTCTATAATTCTAATAAGAGCTCAGTTAAGGGCTTCTTAGAAAAAAGCATGAGGCACAACGAGTTATGCGTCCATTACACCCTATTGATTTTATTTTTCTATCACTAGAAAAAAGACAACAACCGATGCATGTTGGCGGATTGTTTTTATTTGAAATACCTGAAAATGCCCCTGAAACTTTCGTTCATGATTTAGTAGAAGAAATTCGCCAATCTAAAAGTATTCCTGTCCCACCCTTCAATAACCATTTAAATGGTCTATTTTGGGATGAAGATGAAGAGTTCGATATCGACCACCATTTTCGCCATATTGCCTTGCCTCATCCTGGCCGAATTCGTGAATTACTGGTTTATATTTCCCAGCAGCACAGCTCTTTAATTGATCGTGCAAAACCACTTTGGACGTGTGACATTATTGAAGGGATCGAAGGCAATCGTTTCGCGATGTACTTTAAGATTCATCATGCCATGGTTGATGGTGTTGCAGGCATGCGCTTAATTGAGAAGTCTCTGTCAAAAACACCACAAGAAAAACATGTGGTTCCACTTTGGTGTGTAGAAAGTAAAAGAACAAAACGCTTAAAAGTACCCAAACCAAGCACAAGTAAGATCAAAAGTATTTTAGGTGGTATCAAATCACAACTTGAGGTGACCCCTAAAGTCATGCAGGAATTATCGCAAACCATTTTTAAAGAAATGGGTAAAAATCCTGATTACGTCTCTACCTTTCAGGCTCCTGTTTCGATTTTAAATCAACGTGTAAGTGCTTCACGTCGATTTGCAGCCCAATCTTTTGAATTAAGTCGCCTTAGAAAGATTTCTAAAGCACTCGGTGTAACGATCAATGACGTCGTACTTGCTGTGTGTTCTGGGGCATTACGTGAATATCTGATTAGTCATAACAGCCTGCCTAAAAAGCCTCTTATTGCCATGGTTCCTGCTTCCCTACGCACAGATGACTCTGACGTGAGCAATCGTATTACCATGATTTTGGCAAATTTAGGAACTCATAAAGACCAGCCTCTAGAGCGGCTCGAGATCATTCGTCGTAGTATGCAAAATTCAAAGCAACGCTTTAGCCGCATGACCGCGAATGAGATTTTAAACTATAGCGCTGTTGTTTATGGTCCAGCTGGACTTAACATCATGTCTGGGATGCTTCCTAAGCGTCAGGCATTCAATTTAGTGATTTCCAATGTACCTGGCCCACGTGAGCCGCTTTATTGGAATGGTGCGAAATTAGATGCACTCTACCCTGCTTCTATTGTCATGGACGGGCAAGCGCTCAATATTACAATGACAAGCTATCTGGATAAGCTTGAAGTAGGTTTAACAGCATGTCGAAATGCTTTACCTAAAATGCAAAACCTTTTAACGCATCTTGAAGATGAGATTCAACGGTTCGAAGAAATTATTGAAGAGAAACAGCTGAAACATCATTCAGCGAGTTAGGAAAAATTAAGGGGCTTTAAAATGGCCCCTTATTTTTTAATTGCGCGGCACTGGTTAAGCAACTGATGACATACTGAACGAATCATTGCAGTTGTGATTGGTACTTCTTTACCTTGGTCATTCAACATATAGCAGCTATTGACTGGCGTGCTTTCTAAAACATGTTTAAGACCGTTGCTAATTAAGTTTTCACTTACATTCATGGGTTATACCTCTTATTGTTTGCTAAGACGTTTAATAGGGAGAACGTCTAGGGCTACTGTATGTAAGTAGTATTTAAAATTCATGAATGAAAGTAAAATTTCAGTTGTAACAAGGATTAAGCGATATCTTGTTACAACTTTAACTTAAAATGATATCGTATTGCTCTTGCGTATATAAATTTTCGACCTGAAATTTAATAACTCTGTTGATAAAATGCTCTAAATCCGCCACTGCAGGTGCTTCTGCTGTTAATAATCGGTCAATCACGGATGGATGAGCAACGACAGTAAAGCCACTCGTAGACTCAAATGCACGGGTGTAGCGTAATATCTCTCGAAATATTTCGTAACACACTGTCTCTGCAGTTTTGACAAAACCACGTCCCTGACACGTTGGACACGATTCACATAACAAGTGTTCTAATGATTCACGTGTACGTTTACGTGTCATTTCTACCAGACCAAGTTCAGAAACCTGTGTGATTTTGGTCTTGGCATGATCACGTTCAAGCATTTTTTCAAATTGACGCATCACTTCTTCACGATGAATCGCTTCTTGCATGTCAATAAAATCAATAATGATAATGCCGCCTAGATTTCGTAGTCTAAGCTGACGCGCAATCACCTGAGTCGCTTCCATGTTGGTCTTAAAGACAGTGTCTTCAAGGCTACGGCCACCGACATAAGAGCCTGTATTGACATCTATTGTGGTCATCGCCTCAGTCTGGTCAATCATTAAATAACCGCCAGACTTTAAAGCAACACGTGTTTGCAATGCTTTTTGGATATCTTCTTCAACGTTGTAAAGATCAAATAATGGACGCTCACCTGGGTAATGAATCAGGCGACTTTGCATATTCGGAACAAACTCATCTACAAACTCACGCAGTTTTCCATGAATCTCTCTCGAATCGACATAAATCTTTGCGGTTTCTTCACTTGCCAGATCACGGATAATTCGTTGCGGCAGCGGTAGTTCTTCAAAAATTAAGGAAGGTACTGCCACATCAACTTGCTTACGCTGAATATATTCCCATAACTTACTGAGATAGCACATATCTTGTGCAATTTCGGCTTCATCTACCCCTTCAGCAGCAGTACGAACAATTACGCTACCGGGTAAATTATGCTCCGCCTGAATGCTCTCAATAATATTACGTAGCCGATCACGCTCTTCTTCAGACTCAATGCGCTGAGAAACACCAATATGGTTACCATATGGCATAAGAACTAAATAGCGAGAAGGAATTGAAAGATCTGTGCTCAGGCGAGCGCCTTTAGTACCGAGCATATCTTTCATCACCTGAACGGTAAGAATCTGCCCTGGATGAAGTAGTTCAAACACATTTGGAGTTGGCTGTGAACGTGGCCAAACCATATCATTAATATGCAAAAAGGCCGTTCTGGATAAACCGATATCAACAAAGGCCGCTTGCATACCCGGAAGCACACGTACAACTTTACCTTTGTAGATATTGCCGACAAGTCCACGTTTAACTGTACGTTCAACATACAGCTCATTAACAGTTCCATTTTCGATTAATGCCACCCGACACTCCATAGGTGTGACATTAATAAGTAGTTCTTCTGACATACATAAACTCAAAGCATTATAAAATTTTTATTAAAGAGTCAGAGGGACTGTTAATGTAGCTTTGTCCATTGTTCATCGACAATGCAATTCAATCAAGAATTATCAACAACCCCTTATGTCTTCACTCTTTTGAATAACTGTGAAAATTCGTACAAAGGAAGCCCTACCACATTACTATAACTTCCTTGAATTTTGGGAATATATTGTGAAGCAATTCCTTGAATTGCATATGCACCGGCCTTCCCTACAGGTTCTCCTGTGGCCCAGTAATCTTCCATATCTTGCGTAGTTAAAGATGCAAACTCAACTTGGGTCTGCACCACCTGACTTAAGATGTGTTGCTGTGTTGCAATACAAATTCCGGAAAATACATCATGCCAACGACCAGATAATTGTTTCCAGATGTCAAAGGCATGCTGCTTTGAGTCAGGTTTACCAATAATCTGACCATCCAGACCAAGGCTCGTATCTGCTGCAATAATCACTGAATCTGGAAAAATGTTTAATACAGCTTGGGCTTTTTCTCTCGCTAACCGCTCTACATATTGGTGAACCAGCTCACCTTCATGAACAGATTCATCAATATCAGGGCTATAGATTTCAAAATTTAAGCCCAGTTGTTGCAACAACTCTCTCCGACGCGGAGAACTAGAAGCTAAAACTAAATGCGCCATTTTGCTAAACAATAATAGACAACAGGCCAGGTTAAGATACTTGTCATCAATGGTTGCCAATGTCGAGCAATCGAAAAATGAATGCCCCCCATCGTTTGAGTCACCCACATAAACGCTAAGTGAGCAATAATCACCAATGTAGCAATTGTCCATAAATTACCAAAAGTCAAAATACGGCGTTCGCGTATTAAAAATCGGGTAATAAACGTGACAATAACAAAACTCAGTGCATTTAATCCTAAAGGTGCATCAAGCAATAGATCTGTAAAAATCCCCATTCCAAATGCGAACCACACCCCACACCATGTTGGCTGGCACACAACCCAAAACAACATGATCATAAGCATGAACAATGGTCGCCAGCCCGAGATGTCGTAAGATAGTGGATAGATCATGAGGACAGACCCCACGATTATAGAGAGAATAATTCCCCATAATGGATCTTTACGCTTCTCACGTTTCAACTTAGCGATCGGCATATGGTTGCTCCTTCGCTAATGAGTCAGAGAAAAGTACAACAACATGATGACCAGTTGCTAATTGTGCTGCTGGTGTAACATCAATTTCAGCAAACTCACCTGAATTATGGCGACGGATTTTAGCCACCGTACCCACGGCATAACCTGCTGGAAAATGCTCACCTAAGCCTGAACTTAATACTTTATCGCCGACCTGAATATTTGCACTCGTTGGCACATATTCCATTTTCAAACGGCCTAAATCACCAGTACCCGAGACAATTGCACGCATACCTGTACGCTCTAAACGAACAGATAGAGAATGCTCTTTGTCAGAAAGCAGCATCACACGTGAACTATGAGGATATACATTGATAATTTGCCCCATAATCCCTTTATCATCCAGAACGGTTTGACCAACTTTAAGATGATCCATTGCACCACGGTTAATAATGATAATGTGACGAAGCGGATCGGCATCTGTCCCAATCACTTCCGCAATTTCCATACGACCATCAATAATTAATGGTGTATCGAGTAAACCACGTAAGCGGGTATTTTCAGCAGATAATTCAGACAGCTTCTGCAAGCGGACCTGAGCCTGTAATAGCTCAGCCTGCATTGCAGTGTTTTCACGGCGCAGTTGTGTTTCAGATTTAGTTTGTTGATTCAGCCATTCTCTCGACAGTACCGGATAACTTGCAAGTGCATATATTGGATTATATGCAGCGTACAAGACATCCCTTGCTGGCTGAATTACATAAGGCATGCGCCAATCAAAGAACAGCACCACCAAGCATGTAATGACCGCAATAATGAACGAGCGGAAAGATGGCGGCTGTCTTGAAAAAATATTCGGTTGCACCGCCTAATCCTTAAACTTAACCGACGAAAAGCATGTCATGGTTCGGGTTGTCGAAGAATTCCAATACTTTACCACCACCACGGGTTACACAAGTAAGAGGATCTTCAGCAACAACAACTGGCAAACCAGTTTCTTGAGCTAATAATTTATCAAGGTTACGAAGTAACGCCCCACCACCTGTCAATACAATACCGCGCTCAGCAATATCAGAAGAAAGTTCAGGAGGAGTTTGTTCAAGTGCAGATTTCACCGCGCTTACGATACTTTGTAACGGGTCAGAAATTGCTTGAGTAATTTCGTCAGAAGTTACGGTAATTGCACGAGGTACACCTTCTGCGAGGTTACGGCCACGTACTTCAATTTCTAATGTCGTACCATCAGAAACAGCCATACCAACTTCTTTTTTAATAATTTCAGCTGTGGTTTCACCAATTACGCAACCGTGAGCTTTACGAACATAATTGATAATTTGCTCATCAAATACATCGCCACCAATACGTAAAGAATCAGCATAGACACAACCTTGCAATGAAATAATTGCAATTTCAGTTGTACCACCACCAACATCCACAACCATAGAACCACATGCTTGTTCAACTGGCATGCCAGCACCAATTGCAGCAGCCATTGGCTCTTCAATTAAGCGTACATCACGAGCACCCGCATTAAATACGGCTTCGCGAATTGCACGGCGCTCGACCAAAGTTGATTTACATGGTACACATACAACTACACGAGGTGCAGGTGGGAACAAACGTTTTTCGTGAACTTTACCAATAAACTGATTCAACATGGTTTCAGTCACTTCAAAATCTGCAATTACACCGTCTTTCATTGGACGAATTGCAGAAATATTCGCAGGTGTACGGCCTAGCATTTGCTTAGCATCTAGACCTACAGCAGCAACAATTTTTTGTGAACCACTGTGACGAATTGCCACAACTGTTGGTTCATTTAATATAATGCCGCGGCCTGGTGCATAAATAAGTGTATTTGCTGTACCTAAATCAATGGCTAGATCCGGCGAAAACAAGCCAATTAGTCGTTTTAGAATCACGGTTCGTTCTCAGTTAAACTTTCATGTGGATGCAAGGTGGCAACTTTAAACTAAATGTGATGATTTGAACAAGTCAATCGCTTATTATAACGCACGATATTTTGAAAATTTTTAATACTGATTAGGTGATGTTATGTCTACATCGGATGCACAGCATTCAGCAGATTTAAATGCACAAACAGTTTCAGCAATCGCCAATCTTGCTCGATTGTCGCTCAATGATACGCAATCTGCTGAATATGCTCAAAGTCTAAATAAAATTTTAGGCATGATGGAAACCTTAAAAGGCATTGATACGGAAGGCGTAGAACCTTTAAAGAGTCCTTTTGACAATCCTCAACCTTTACGTGCTGATGTGGTAACTGAAAGCAATCATCGGGACGAATACCAAGCAGTTGCACCTGCAACTCAAGATGGTTTGTATCTTGTTCCTCGCGTGATTGAATAACTTTTAATCAATTAACCCATCTTCCCTATTTTGAATGTAAAGAAATTTTACTCATGACTGATTTACATCGCTTATCAATTCGCGAACTTGCTGAAGGCTTAAGCCAAGCGAAGTTTTCATCTCGCGAATTGACTGAACATTATTTAAAACGTATTGCTAAAATTGACCCGCAAGTTAAGAGCTATGTGACGGTTACTCCAGAACAGGCACTTCGCGAAGCCGATGCTGCCGATGCTGCATTAAAAGCTGGCAATGCAACTGCTTTAACGGGTATTCCTCTTGCCCACAAAGACATCTTTTGTACCAAAGGCATTAAAACCACTGCTGGTTCAAAAATGCTCGATAACTTCATTTCACCTTACGATGCAACCGTTGTTGAAAAAACTAAAGCAGCTGGTCTGGTTACTTTAGGTAAAGTGAACATGGATGAGTTTGCGATGGGCTCAACTTCTGAGAGTTCATATGTAGGTGCAACGAGTAACCCTTGGGCACTTGACCATGTTCCTGGCGGTTCATCTGGTGGTTCTGCTGCGGCTGTAGCGGCTGATTTAGCACCATTTGCTACAGGTACCGATACAGGTGGCTCAATTCGCCAACCTGCTTCTTTCTGTGGTTTAACAGGCTTAAAACCAACTTATGGTCGTGTATCTCGTTTCGGGATCATTGCTTATGCATCATCATTAGACCAAGCAGGTCCAATGGCACGCTCTGCTGAAGACTGTGCTTACCTGATGAATGTAATTGCAGGTCACGATGCTAAAGACTCAACTTCGGTTAAAAAAGAAGTCGATGATTACGTTGCAAACCTAAATAACACATCTGTAAAAGGCTTACGCATTGGTATTCCTAAACAATACTTTAACGTTGCAGGTTTAGATGCGGACGTAAAAGCACGTGTTGAAGAGTCTTTGAAAAAGCTTGAAGAAATGGGCGCAACGCTTGTTGAAATCGACCTCAACATGACTGAAGCGTATGTACCAACGTATTATCTCATCGCGCCAGCGGAAGCATCTTCTAACTTGTCACGTTATGACGGTGTTCGCTACGGTTACCGCTGTGAAAACCCAGCTGACTTGATGGATCTTTACAAACGTTCGCGTTCAGAAGGTTTCGGTCCAGAAGTTCAACGCCGTATTTTAATTGGTACATACGCGCTTTCTGCGGGTTATTACGATGCTTACTATGTAAAAGCACAAAAAGTTCGTCGTTTAATTCAACAAGACTTCTTAAAAGCTTTTGAAAATGTAGATGTAATTGCAGCACCTGCTGCACCAACAACTGCCTACAAAATCGGTGCATCTTTAGACCCTGTTGAAATGTACTTAGGCGATATCTATACCATCGCAGTGAACTTAGCGGGCTTGCCAGCGATTAATGCTCCTGTTGGTTTTGATAAAGATAACTTACCAGTAGGTTTACAGTTAATCGGTAATTACTGGTCAGAATCACAATTGTTGTCGATTGTTCACCAATACCAACAAAACACTGACTGGCACACCAAACGTGCGGCAATTGCTGAGGAGAATGCATAATGGCTGAAGCTCAAAAGTTGAAATTGATTGACGGTTGGGAAGTCGTTATTGGTATTGAGATTCATACTCAGCTTGCAACCAATTCTAAAATTTTCTCAGGTTCATCAACTGAATTTGGTCAAGACCCAAATACACAAGCGAGCCTTGTAGACTTGGCGATGCCGGGTGTATTGCCGGTTTTAAATGAAAAAGTGGTTGAACTCGCAATTCGTTTTGGTTTAGGGATTGATGCTTACATCGACCAAGCTTCAGTATTTGCACGTAAAAACTACTTCTATCCTGACTCTCCAAAAGGCTATCAAATTAGCCAAATGGATAACCCGATTGTGGGCTTGGGCCATATCGATATTCAACTTGAAGATGGTACGACTAAACGCATTGGCGTAACTCGTGCTCACCTTGAAGAAGATGCAGGTAAGTCTGTGCACGATCAATTTGAAGGTATGTCTGGCATTGACTTAAACCGTGCTGGTACGCCTTTGCTTGAAATCGTTTCTGAACCAGACATGCGTTCGGTTGAAGAAGCAGTTGCCTACATCAAAGCAATTCACACACTAGTACGTTGGTTAGGTATTTCTGACGGTAACATGGCTGAAGGTTCATTCCGTGCGGACTGTAACGTGTCTTTACGTCGTCCGGGACAGCCATTCGGTACACGCTGTGAACTTAAAAACCTCAACTCATTCCGCTTCATTGAGCAAGCGATCAATGTGGAAATTGAACGCCAAATGGAAATTTTGGAATGGGGCGGCGAAATTGACCAAGAAACTCGTTTGTTCGATCCAAATAAAATGGAAACGCGTTCTATGCGTTCTAAAGAAGAAGCGAATGACTACCGCTACTTCCCTGATCCAGACTTGTTACCAGTAATTATTCCAGATGAGCAAATTGAGGCCATCAAAGCAACTATGCCTGAGTTGCCAGCAGCACGCCGTGCACGCTTTATTGCAGACTTTGGCGTAACTGAATACGACGCACACGTACTTACGCTCTCACGCGAAATGGCGGACTTCTATGAAGCTGTTGTTGCTGCGGCTGGTGGTGCGAAGCAAGGTAAAATTGCTGCAAACTGGGTAATGGGTGAATTCTCTGGTGCTTTAAACAAAGCGGGCTTAGAGTTAACAGACTCACCTGTTTCTGCTGAACAGCTTGGCGGCATGATTGCGCGTATTATCGACAACACCATTAGCGGTAAAATTGCTAAACAAGTCTTTGGCTTTATGTGGGAATCGGAAGGTAAATCTGCCGATGACATTATTGCGGAAAAAGGCTTAAAGCAAGAAACCGATACTGGTGCAATTGAAGCAATCATTAAAGAAGTACTTGCAGCCAATGAAAAAATGGTTGAAGAATACAAATCTGGTAAAGAGAAAGCCTTTAACGGTCTTGTCGGTCAAGTCATGAAAGCTTCTAAGGGTAAAGCCAACCCTGCCCAAGTCAATGAATTAATGAAGAAATTGATTGGTTAATTTGATCAGTTCTAGAAAAGAAAACCCGCTTTAGAGCGGGTTTTCTTATTAAGCATAAATTTTCTTTAAAGCATATTTTTCTAAGATTCGTGGAAGATCATCTATTTCTGGGCGAATAGTATTTTTTCCAGAACTTTTTGCATCGCGCATGTGAGTATCAGCAGTTTTAATAGCTTCATCACCATGACCATTTTCACAATAAGCTACACCAATAGAGATAGTAACTTTTTCTTCAATACCTTTAATATCAATAGATTCGACTGCTCTACGCAAATCTTCAGCAAGATAATAGGCAAATTCTTCATTATTAGTATTACTTACAACAACAAACTCTTCCCCACCTTTTCTAAAGACGCCGCCTTTAATCTGATGTTTATTAAAACTATTAGACAACTCATGAGCGACTAAGCTTAATACTGAATCGCCAACATCTTGTCCATACGATTTATTAAAAATACCAAAATTATCTATATCAATAAAGAACACATAAAACTTTTCTTCATTTGCTAAATGTTTATTTAATATTATTTGTAATGCTGAATTATTAGCTAATTTAGTAAGTTTGTCATAGTGAGAAATACCAACGATACCCTTTTGAGATAACTCTAAAGCGAAATCGCCTTTTGCACAAACACATCTAGGCTCACTACACTTATTACACACATCAGGGTAATTCTCAGAAACAATACTTTGTAAATTAAATTCATCTGTATTGTAATAATAATTTAATGTATTACATAAAGAATTAATCCATGCAAATACATCAGCCAGTTCATTAGCTAAATATTCTTTTTTAAGGGGATCACAATAAGAATCCAATGCTATACATTCGGCTACTTCTGCTAACTCTTCAAAAATTCTAGCATAAATACTAGCAATAATATCCTTTACTTGTAGCCCTGCAAGATTATCTCGATCCAGTTTGGGTGGATAAATTCTTGCAAACATTAACTGCCATTCATTAATACTTTTTGGCATTGAGAATCTATTTTCAAAAACAATTGCTCTTAACTTATCTTCATCAACATCATTTAAATTCTCCTGATCACATTGACATTTTTCATCCAAGCAACGAGGGCATATACTCGGATATTTACTCCAGATTATATTATCAACCTCAAAATTATAACGATTACATAAAGCAAAATACCAAGCCAATATTTTTGCAATAGTCTTTTTTGAACCTTCGATATCATAATTTCTAAATGTGGTTCTAGTTGAACTACCAACATTTTTTACAAGATGCAAAAAAATAGTCTCAGGTGATTTTCCGTAATTCTGTGTTGAGAAATAAATTTTTCCAAACATTTTTTGAGTTTCTAATAAATTCACAACATCTCCCTACTTTTAATTAAATTATTTATTAACTATAACAGATTAAATCAAATTACTCATTTGAAACAGTACATCTTAAAACTTCACAGTTTAAATAATATAATAGGGCTTTGTTGCATAAAGCCTTTGAAGGTAAAGTTTTCCTAAGTTGCTAAAATTTAGGTTACAACTTGGGTATGAGGT
>ENA-OWOG01000157-OWOG01000157.1-gut-metagenome-genome-assembly--contig:-NODE-157-length-36984-cov-7.859241_pt1 | contig 36984 bp, 52 predicted proteins | sample MGYA00248249_ERZ651793 | MGnify/ENA primary metagenome ERZ651793 (study PRJEB26908, sample SAMEA4031700) | gut metagenome | biome: gut; feature: normal infant; material: stool | place: China | collected 2015... | reverse complement strand
CCTTAGCGGAACGAAATAATAACGATACTGAGTCTAAAAGGAATAAAAGAATAAGTGACCTCGTCAGAGGGAACGTAAGTCTTTTATGACGTTGCTTGTATTGGTTTTGATTGTTGTTTGATTATTTTAAAGGAGGTAAAAGATGAGAACGACCGTAAGGGAGTTTGAAATCTTTTAATGACGTTACATAGTTATTGTTTGTTTTGGTTCTATTATTGGTACTGTAGTCTCTAAATTCAGTAGCGTTAGCGAAAGGATGGGAACGAACGTTAGTGAGTTTCTATACTTTCTACTGTATGGTTACAGAGTCATTTTAAAACTACTCTACAAGCTAATACTTTATAAATTTATAATCTGTATATTTTTATGAATCCCTCCTTTAAGATAAATTCTTAAATAAGCCGTGAAAACCTTTAGAAAAAAATAGCTCCAAGACAAGATCCAGTCTAGACAAATAAATTCGATGTTTTTATAGACCTTCTTTTAAACGTTGCTATCCAATCTTTTCAACTTATCCAATCAGATCATGAGCAACAATTAAAAGAAGTGAGATTTAAACTGGACTACATATACATAGAATTAGCTTTCCATAATATTATTATATAAATAATATGCATTCCGCCAAAAAAAGTGTAAAGATTTCCTTATAAATGACTAATTACTAAGGATAAATCCGAGCTTATGACTACAATAAAAAAAGTGTAAAACTTAAAGTATTATTGGAAGTGAAATTTGAGCTGGACTAAACTTGTAACGACTAACAAGAGTTGCTATCTCAAACTTCATTAACAGAGTTACATGTTTAGTCAGCAACCAACCGACTGTAAATATACAATCAATTGCCAGCAGTAACAGAGGGCGGTAAGGTCTCCTAACAGTCCCACTCATACACGTATGGAATCTCCATTTCTTCTTTTAAGGAAAACGATTTTTTCATATTTAATAACAATAGCTTATAATATTCCTAAGACAAGGTTCAGTCTTCGCTATAAATATTTTAGTGATAGATTTCGATGTTTTCGTGTATCAAATACCGCCGAAAGCCGTATAAATACTAGATTCATTCAAGACAAAGCCGAGTCTAAGTTATCCACAAATTTAAATTTAAAAACTAAACAATAACTTATAAGACAAAAAGACGGAATCCAAGACAGAATTTGCCTCTCAAGACAAGAAGTTTGATATTTTTGTCTTGAGAGACTATACTTGTCTTGTGTAAGTGATCCTGTCTTCACTTTACACCACAATTAATAATTCCATGAGAAAAAAGATATATGTCTGTAGGTCAAATTAGAACAGTGTTTAAAGTATATGACGCAATGATGGGTAGCGGTAAGACTACTCGCATGATAGAAGAAATAAGAACATCCGATAATAAGCAAAACTTTTTGTACATCACACCATTGTTAGATGAGTGTCACCGTATCTCAGGTACTTCCTATGATCCTGAAGATCATTTAAAACGTCCATTAGTTACAACAGAAGACGAAACAAGTATTCATTACCAGTATCTTGAAGAAGCTCCATTAAAAGATAAACGTTTTAAGCATCCAAGCTATAAAGGTGGAAACAAAGCTGAGAGCCTTCAGTACTTACTTAGAAATAAAGAAAACGTAGTAAGTACACACCAATTATTCATGAACTTGAATCCAACAATGCTTGAGGATGCTAAAGATTATGTTCTAGTTATTGATGAAACAATTCAGGTTTATGATGTTTATTCAGAGTACACAGCAACAGAATTAGAAGCTCTTTTCCGACTTGGTTGGGTAAGCATTGATGATGACGGTGTAACACTACGATTTAACCGTGAGAAGTACGGTGATAATGGTGGTGATCCAACAGGTACTAAGTATGAAAACTTAGCAACTATGTGTGATCTTGGGCAATTACTTTACGTTGACCAAAAGCTCATCGTATGGGAATTGAGTATTGATACATTAAAATCTTTCAAAGAAGTTTGGATTGCCACTTATATGTTTGAAGGCTCTCAAATGTCAGCCTATCTTAAATCTTATGGTGTTGATTACGAGCTGATTAAATTTGGTAACAAGCCTTCTCAAATTAAGCACCTTATCAATATCTCAGATAACCAGCATATTAATAAAATTGGCTTGAAACCTACTGCTTTAAGTTCGAGCCAGTTTAAAAGCAATAAGAAAGCTCTATGTGAAGAATTGTCTAAGAACCTTGATAACTACTTCCGTAACCATGTTAAAGCTAAGAAAGCAGATCGTTTATGGACTTCATTCAAAGAGTCAGCTACAGCAATTGCTGGTACTCGTTATAAAGAAGAATGGCTTGCCTTCAATACTAAAGCAACAAATGAGTATAGAGAGAAATCAAACCTTGCGTACTTATTGAACCTTTACCCTAATCCAATGGTAGTTAAAGCTTCAGCTATGAAAGGCTACCCGGTTAAAGAAGATGTTTTTGCCTTATCTGAGATGGTGCAGTGGATATGGCGTTCAGCGATTCGTGAAGGTAATGAAATCAATCTTTATGTCCCATCTTCGCGTATGAGATCACTATTAGAAGATTGGTTAGACGATAAATATGAAGAATATAAAGCTGAAGTCAGAGTTGATCACACAGCACAGCAATTAGATTTACAAGTTTAATAATATTAGAGAAGGGGATTAGTTAATATCCCCTGAATATTCGATATTAATATAGAAGTTCGAAGTCTATTTAAAACTACTCCAGGGACTCAAAACGATTAACACAAATTTTTGTTAAATTGTGTAAAAAAAATTGACAAAGTTGTTACTTAAAGTGTATGATATACATATATTCAAAAAAAGAAATTTGAATAAAAATAAATAAACATGGATCGTGACTATTCATTTAAATCTTCTCAGTCACAAAAATAAATTACCAAAAACATCCACATAGCTTGCCTATGATGGGTTTCTATTACTTTTATATAAGGAAAAATAATGTCAAATTTAAATATTAATCTAAAAAATGCTGTAGCTATCAATTCAAAAACTGTAGTTGCGTCTATGAGTAGTCAGGACATAGCAGAATTAGTTCAAGCTCGTCACGATAATGTTAAAACTTCTATTGAAAGACTGATAGCATCGGAAGTAATAGCATCTCCTGCAACGAAGGAGATGCTATCCATCGTAAATAACCGTCAATATACTCAAACTGTATATGTGTTTGAAGGTGAACAAGGTAAACGTGATTCAACAATTGTAGTAGCTCAGCTCTCACCACAATTCACAGCTAAACTTGTAGATCGTTGGATAGAATTAGAACAAGCAACTCAAATCAAGCTTCCAAGCACATATAAAGAAGCTTTACTGGCATTAGTCGTAGCTGAAGAAGAAAAAGAACAGTTAGCTTTACAAGTAGCATCTCAGCAACAAGTAATTGAAGTACAGAAAGTTGAGGTAGATGCCTTAGAAAGAATCTCAAGCCGTAAAGGATCTATGCCTATGCGTGATGCAGCTAAATTGCTAAATATGCGTCCAATGGATCTCAGAGACTGGATGCTGGCTAATAAATGGACTTATTCACCATATAAAAACTGCTACAGACCAACGGCAGCACATGCTACAGCAGGGCATCTAACACTGTCAGCAAATGACTATAAACCTTTAGTACGAGTTACATATAAAGGCTTAGTGTTACTTGCTAAGCGTCTTAAAGTAGATTTAGACACAACTGCTATTTAATTAGCTCAAAAACTTTTCAGGGAAGTATCACAGCTTCCCATCCATTCTAATTAATAAAAGGGAAATAAAATGAATTACACAATTTCAGACTTCACATCACTTACTAATAAAACATACGAAGCATTCCTTAACAAAGCTCTTAAATTATTCGAGATGATTTTAAATACAGGAGTTGAGGAACAAGTTGTACAACCAATCCTTAATAAAGAAAATACACTCATTGATTTTAAAATGACTCATGCTTTTGGTGTTGCTGTAATAGCTGCTCTTGATGCACAAGATAAAACAGATGACCTTGCATTCATAATTGATGAAAATGACATTATCTTTGAACGTAACAGAGTAAAAACAAATGACTAAGTTAACAAAGAAAGAATATAAAGAACTCGTTAAAGAAAATATTCTATTAACTGGACAATTCAAAGGAAGATCAGTATTAGAAGCTGAGTCTGATAATGACCTTTATTTCTACTTAGAAGAGATTAAACAAGAGTTCAAATCACGGACTCTTAACTAAAGTTAATGCAGATAGTGAAATGGCTAAAAACTTCTTAGCATTCACAGAAGATGAAGATTTTAGTGTTTATTTAGTTGATGACAATTATAAAGAAGATTTAGACGATTATTTAAAATTTAGGGGATAAGAAAATGATTGCACTCTTAACTACATTCTACTCAATTCTAGCTTTTATGCTTACTCTAAATTTTGTTGGTATAAAGCTAGATAATGGCAATACAACAACCCTTCTTAAATTAATTATTCTTCGTCTTTTATGTGGTCGAGCAATTTTCACATAATCTAATACACCCCTATCTGCAATGGATAGGGGTTTTATTTTATCTAAGTATATTTATTTTATCTATACAATACTGAGTTAAACTTTCAACTTCAGAAATTGCATCTTTAATCAATAATATATAATCTTTAGTAACAGTAGCTACCACGTTTCTATTCTCATATAGATCATTTACACTGACTTCATCTTTAAATTCAATTTTTATCATAAATTTATTTTCTCGAATAACTCTGTGAGTATTTTTATCATATTTTTTTTTATAGCTAATATTTGAATTTCTATCCTCTAAATTTGATGAATATAATTTTTCAATATAGTCTTTAAAAAGTTCTTTTAATTTATTTTCTTTAAGTCCAAATACTGCATTAGTTGATTTTTGAAAAGTTTTTACTTTATCCATAATATTAGGATCTTTACTTAAAAACTTATAATTTCTCAATTGAATATAGATTGAGTTCAGCAAGTCAGAAGGATTTTGATCATCTCTTTTTAAAATATTTGGGTAAAAAGTATAGTGATCCCACGTCCCCTTAATAATGTTCATGTCGTTTCTTAAAATTACTAATCTTTTATTTACTTCCGCAATATCAATAAGTGCCATTTCTAATTTTTCTCGCTCTATTTCATATTGTTTTTGAACTCTCCAATCACTGAACATTAGAATCGCTACCAAAGCTGCAAAGATAGTAGTTGAAATACTTAGCACATCTTTTAGTAAGCTAATATCAATGCACTGCCCAAAGAAAAACTTAGCTATAAACAAAAATGCTAGTGTAATTGCAATAATCCATAAACCAATACACGCTACATTTTCATATAATTTTTTCTTTAACTCTTTTTCCATGTTCCCCTCCTCAATTTCATCCTGTTACTTAATTATAAAGCAATCTACTAGTAAAAGCTTCTATAGATGCTACAATAGTTGTATTGATACTAACTTATAAAGACTCAAAATCATGACTATCTATGTAGTTGCAAATCAAAAAGGTGGAGTAGGTAAGACAACACTTGCTACTAACCTTGCTGTAGCTCTAAGCAAGAAAGGGAAGACTGTTTTAGTAGATGGTGATGATCAACAATCATCAATGAAATGGAGCAGCAGAAGAGAAAATGATGCTATTGATACAGTACATTTAAAAGACAATCTCAAAGCTGAATTAATCAACCTCAAAATCAATTATGATTATGTCGTTTTAGACGTGGCAGGGCGCGACAGTACTGAGTTTCGTAGTGCATTGTTAGCTGCTAATAAATTGATTGTTCCTACACAACCAAGCCAAACAGACATTGAAGTCCTTCCTTTTGTTGTAAAGCTTGCTAGTGCAGCTAAGCAAATGAACGCTGGTTTAGAGACATTTGTAGTTATCAATAAAGCACCGGCTAATACACGCTCAACAGAAGTTGAAGTTGCTCAAGAACTTCTAAATACAGTTAAAGCAGTTAAAACATTAAACACTGTTATTCGTGATCGTAAGCAATTCCGTGATGCAATGATTGAAGGTTTGTCTGTTCTTGAAATGGGTAGCAGTAAAGCAAAAGATGAATTAAATGAGTTCTTGGTGGAGATTCTATAATGGCTAAAAAACCTCTTGCTGTCTCATTTGATGATGATGTAGCTACTTCAGAAGAAGCTTTTGTGAGTGGAGCTGGTACAGGTACAGTTGCTGCTCCATCAGTTGAAGCTAAGTCTGAAGAACCAACAATAGTTGATGATCAACTTACACGTGTTACACGTAACGGCACTGTTATTAAGCTCGAAAAGAATGACCTTCCAACACGTAAACGTCAGCGTAAGGCTCATGGAACAAATTTAACAATTCCTTTGTATTTTGAAGAGTTGATTGCAATAGAAGAAGCTTTTGAAAAAGAAAACTTAGCTGAGTCTTTGAATGACTTTATCCGGGTTCAATTACTTGCAAAAGCGAAGAGCATTCTTGGAGCTGATGAGTTCAAAGAAGTTCTTGCTAATGAGCTAAATAAGGTTAAATAAACGTCCAGCAAAATAACTGAAAGCCCTGTTATTTCTTCAGGGCTTTTTTATATGCGTCACTATCTTTAATCATGTTGTAAATGAGTTCATCTATTTCAGCTATAGCTTTAAAACCTAAAATTTCATCAAAGTGTTCAACATCATCAATCTCCGTTGCTTCTCCACCTATTAAGGCGTTAAACGCATCTTTTGTAAAATCTGAAAGATCTTCAAACGATGAATTTTCAGAAGACCAGCCATATATTAAATGTTCATTACTTTCAGCAATGCTCTTAACTAAATCAAGTACCCTTTGAAGATCATTTAAGTTCAACTTGAAAAGGTCGAGTACATAAAACAATCTTTCTAATGGAAGGTTATGATTAAAATTTTCCATTTTGTAATATGAAGAATACTTCATACCAAATAAATCATGAGCCTTATTAGCACTCAGTTTCAAAACTTTTCTTAATCTGTATATAAAATAAATAGTTGTGTTTGTAGCTTCAATTTGAAACATCTTCATTTGAAATATTCTATACATCTATTGATGAATCTATTCTAGCATGGTTACCAAAAAAACAACATTATTTTATAAAAATATTTTCAATTAATTTAATCAAAGTTCTTCCTACAGTAAGAATTTATGTGTATAGTTCATTTCATCGAAGCGCAACGATAACAATTTAAAAATTTATCCATATAAGGAAAACGATATGACTACATCTCAAAACGAACAACTTGCAGCAGCTCAAGCAGCAAAGTCTAAAGAACTGTACGACTCTTACAAGGCTATTCCAGTTGAAGAACGCGATGAGTTTGGAAAAAACTACGTTAAAAACTATGAAGCTAAACACGGTATCACTGAAGAAGTACAACTACCTGTTACTAACGCACAAACAACAGATGATGATGCAACAGAAGTAGAAGCAAACCCTGAGTTGATGACGTTGCATAATGAAAAGTTGGACGTACTAAAAACACAAGGGCTTAAATTTAAAGATCCTAAGTACGCTCACTTCTTCTCGTTATGGACTACAGCTTCAGCCGTAAGCAAGCAAGCACCAAGTAAGGTGTCATTAGAAATTGCAACTGAGAATGCCCTTGATAAAGATGGTGCGCTTCAAAATAACTTTGGTTCATATTTAGCAGACATGCTTGGCTTACATTGCTTTAGCCACATCAAATCACGTGCTGTATTAAATAAGGCAGTTAAGGAACAGCAGCTTCAAAAACCATACGCTACAGTTTGTGCAATGCACCTTGATATTAGTCGTAATACGAAATTAGAAGAAAAGAAAGAAAACGAGATTAAGTATGGTAACACCCTTGTAGTTCATGCTGATGCACCAAAGTACGAGCATGATGACAAACATCACATTGCACGGTTTAAAGACATCCTAGAATCTGAAAAAGTGCCTACAGCAAACGACCCACTAACTGAACAAAGTCATGAAGTTCTAGGTTTACGCTACCAAATGACTAAATGGCATAGTACAGACAAAGGCAAGATCGGGAAATTGATCGAGCAGCTTGCTACTAAACGTCCTGAATCAATCGAAGAGGAAACATTCAAAGCTTGGTCAGGTGTACTAGCAGTTGCATTGATGACGAGCCAAGAGCTGTATAAAGAAATGTGGCAATTAATGATTGCTCAAAGTGCTACACACAACATCCCTAAGAAGGTGAAGCTTGCAGCAGCATTAAAGCTTGTTCTTCCAACGTACATTAAATTCCTTCATGATGCTGGTGTACCGAAAGAGAAGCATTTAGTGAACTCAGGCTTGTTACGTCAGCTCCTAACAACCACAAACTATGCAATTGCTGAAATGAGTGAAGCATTGGGGGAACATCAATTATCAATGAAAGAGAATAAAGCTGGTCTTCCACTTGATAAGCTGCAAGCAACATACGCAAACTTGCCAACAGACGATAATTTCAATGCTTATTCCAATACTTTGACGAAATAACTCAAATAAGAATCAAACAAAAGGCTCAATGTGAACTACATTGAGCCTTATTTTTTAATAACTATTGCAAATAACTTGAGTACCAATGCTATTGCAATAAGTAGTTGTTGGTTTGTAAGTAGTAGGGGTGTATTGAGTTGAGTTCGAATTATTTTTACTATGATTTACTTCAATTACACCAGCTAATCTTTGACAATGATCTTGAGAGACCGGATATAACGCAGCAGCTTCTTGATACGCTGCTTCCATTTTATTAGGATCAACCCTTGAGAATAATTGACTATCTCTAATTATATCCCAACCTTTAGCATATGTTGTTCCATCCATATAACCATTGCGAGTACAAGATTCAACTTCATTTGCCATAGAACCCCATTTTGCATATTGTGCTGAAGTTGCCATACAGCCGCTTAGAGGGATAAAAATTAATAGTAGTGAAAGTAATTTTTTCATAATTTAAACATGTGGTTATGGGCAATTTATTATGCCATAACCACATGTAAACTTAAAATTAATAATAGCTACTGAGCCTTAAATAATTAAAACTTAATTTGAATATCGACCTTATCAGTTTCAACTCCAGCAGCATGAGCAATCATCTCTTTTGCTTCCGATATAATAGTTGAAAGATCTTTAGTTTCATCAATCTTAAAATCAGATACAGAGGTTTTATTATTTGGCTCAAACTTGATCCATCCTAATTTATTAACATCTAAATTAATTTCAGTTAATAAGTCATTATCATTTAAATAAGCAACAGGATAACGTTGACCCTTAGTTAATTTAGACCATGCCTTTTTAAAGTTTTCTGTATCTGGTAATAAACTATATTCAGATATTTGAATCAATTTACGACCATCATGTTTATCACTTGGAATACAACCTGATATTTTACCAATCATAAATGCTTGACCATGTTCAGCACTTTCTTTATCAGACCAAGTTTCTCTGTGATTTCTAACTAATAATACATAGTCAGCACTTTTAATACGTTCGCTCTTAGCAATCCAATGACCTGAACCACCATCTTCTTTTACTGCATTTAAATTTTTACCAGTTAAAACAGCAATAACATTACTCATAATTAGTACTCTATACGTTGTATGAAATCATACTATACGATAGAAATGTTATTTTAAAGCATCTATGCGATAGAAACTTAAATTAAATAGAATTTCTATCGTATAGATGTGATTTGGTGTAGAAATAATCTAGTTAAAGACTAAATGTACAGACAGTAATAAAGGAAAAGATTGTTAAGATATTCTTTATTTAACATAATACGCGTTATGCGAACTCAAATGAAAATAATTTATATATAACAATATCTTGTGATTGATTTGATGTTGATTAAAAAAGCATGATTAAAGTGATTTTTAAAGAATTGCTGAAATGTGTAACTTTTTGCCAATAGTTTCGACTTTTTGATATGAGCACTCTTTAATTTTACTTAATTTAATTTCAGTTCTTCTAAAACTAATATGAACGTCATATTGTGACGTAAGTAGGCGTAGAAGTTGTTTGTCTAATTTTTTCTAGCTGTTACAGTATAAAAGTAATAAGTTAACAGATAGTAGTGTTATGGATAGTGTAAGTAGAAGTGAAATTGACTGTGTAATATTTGGCGAAATGTACAATCGAAACGTAAACTATGACTTTGTAAAGTACGATGAATCGGGTCTTCCGATTCATGAGTGGACGTATTTTCGCAATGAGAAAAGTTACCATAGTGAAAAAGATGCCGTCTCTCTAGCAAAATCACAAATTTATATGAATAGAGTTAAGAATATTAGAGTAATGAAGGAAATGCCTAATGGCTCTTGGGTTAAGGTAGATTTACAGAATAGCCCATAAACATCTCGAGTCTCTTTATCCTAAAGGTTAGATGGGATATCGAGATCAAGCAAGTTTGTCTTTAATGAATTTTAGCTTATACGTCACTATAACGTATTTATACCCATTCTACTTTCGTTACATCATGTTTGCTTTATATAAACCAAATGTTATTATTTGAACATGTAATTAAGTCGTATTAGTTAATTTCTTGATAACTATAAATTGGAATTTGTAATGAAGAAAGTCATAGCTACTTTAACCATTCTACTGATGAGTAATCATGTTCTTGCAGAATGGGAACACTATTCTTCTGATTCTGAACGTAACTATTACTATGATCTCAATCGTGTCAAGATAGTTAACAACGATGCAAAAATTATTAGTTACTGGACTAAATCAATTTATTTTCAAGATTTAAAGAAAGATACAATCACTGTTGGTGACTACTATCTAACTCAGTATTTTGTTAATTGCAGTAAAAGTGAATTAGCAATTAAAGAATTACATCTTTATAAAAAGAATGGTGATCTAAGAGACAGTCTTAAAAAACCTTACTTAGAGTACTCACCTTATATTCCAGAAAGTAGAGGTGAATATTTAGCTAACTCATTGTGCTCTACAATTTTTGGTAGCTAATAGTTAAGCTTCACAAACCACAAAAAGCCCTTAGCAACCAATAGATCTATAAACATCAAATAAAGCTGTATTACTTCTTTCCTTGTTGTGAATAAGGAAGTTATAGCTATTTATTGAAAAAAATAAATTGAGTTACAGCATGAAAAAGCTTTCAGTATCAATATGCGCTTTAATATCCTCTACTCTTACTTGGAGTGGCATATATGAAGATTTTAAAAATGCTTATCCTAATTATAGTGAAGAAAAGCAACAAAGCGTAAGAAAGAATATTAAAGATTTAGGTTGGATCCCTATTGCTCAAGATCAACAAAAATCTAAGACAATTTACTTAAATTATGACTATGTAAAATCTATTGATCCTTCAACAGTAGAAGTATGGGAAAAACGAATTGTTAACATAGATCTTGATAAAGACTCTTTAGCAATCAATGACTACCAGTTGGTCAAAGGTGTTTATTATTGTGACAAAATGAAGTATAGAATATTGTCTTTGACAAGTTTCAATCATAAAACTGGAAAAAGTATTGATAGTTTTAACTTTGAAGATATGCCGACAAATTCTGATATTTTACCTGACTCTGTAGGCGATACGTTGATTCAGTTTGCTTGTGTGATGAATCTGCTAAAAACGTACTAAACAATAAAAAGACCCTTAGTAGCAAGTACGGCTACTAAGGGCTGAAATACAAATGAAAATTTGGTAAATATTAATTACTTATAATACATCTAACTCAAAATGTACAGCATCAATGAAAGGTTTCTTTCCAGCCTTCTTTCTATCTGCAATGTAAGCTTGATAAGCATCGTTTGCAGTTACATAGTGGTTTAAATATCTTCCCCATGCACCACCCCAAATGATATTAATCTTGAGTTCTTTAGCAGCTAAACGCACAGCTTCAGCTATCTTAAAGTAATGTTGAAGATCCCAATCTACAGTACCATTTACCCATGCTCCGAGATCTACAGCATGTCCTGTAATGTGCTTAGAGTTCATCGTTTGAGACTTCCCTTGCTTCACATACTTAGCTTGAGTTTCCTTAGTTCTAAGTCCGTTCAATCACTGTAAAATCTACTGTACTGAGTGTAATAGCCTTCTCGACTACTTTTACTAAATCAGGATGTACACCTGTTAATCTTTCAATGGAGCGCTTACTTAATTTGAAATTATTCATTGCCCTTTCCTTTCTTTAATTGTTCTATGTTTTTAATGAGTTGTTGTTTCACTATTTTTAATACTACTTCAGTACCAAGTGTTCCAAGAATCGCTGCTAATGCAATGATCCCTAAAGTCGGTACACTCTCAAACCAAATTAAAATTACTCCAGCAAATAAAGAAGTAAACCCGGTTTAAGACCGCTTTAGCAATGATTACATGCCATTTGTCTTGATTGTCAGTAGTAAGAGACTTAGCCAAATAGATGACTAAGCCTATGCAAAATAGGAAGCAACTTAATAAATAGTCTTCCTGTTTCATTTTTGTTTTAAATTCCTGATTCTAGTGTAAATGAAACTGTGAAACGCATCGGATCAACTAAAGCGCCTGTTAAGTCTCTAAAAAATAATTTGACCCCAGCAGCTACTTTATAAGTTGTCCAACTACCACTGTATGCCTCAATTGCTTGTAAAGTTGGAGGTAGTAGAGCTGCTCCACTTCCTAAACCCGTACCAGTGAAAATTCCAGACACTTCAATATGGGGGTTAGTTAACTCAGTTATGACACCCGTATCTCTTTGCAGTCTATAGACGCCCACAGACTCTTTTGAGATAGACCATCCTGCATTATTTTGTTGAGTAGCAAAGTTGACATCGTAAGTCAGCATCAAAGGAGCCATAAAACGACCCACTTTTGAGACTTCATGATTGTATGTATGCCATTTTCTAACGGTTTTAGTCCAAGCATCAGAAGAAATGAAAGGAGTATTTGTCGCTGTAGCCCCAATTATTCGCTTAAAGATGACACTAGATGTAGACGTTTCATCTTGGTTTCCAAAATACAATTCATTATTTGGCGCATTGATGTGAATCGGGGTTTTATAACCTGAATCGGCTGCGGTCGCTTGGGTTGTGATTAATAATCTTCGATTTGTACCACCATACCAATTTGCAAATAAAGTTGCTAAACCTGTGGGCGAAAGCTGTATTTTTGCCCCTGTCGCATTGTTTAATGTAATACGACTCTTATCAATAACTACTCCACCAATATTATCTGATACACCTAAAGCTGTAGGGTCAGCCCTGTTTAGCCATGGAGTTCTGATGTATAGATTGTTAAAAGTACAGTTAAATGTTTGTTGATATGAAGTGTTTACAAGCCAATCACGGGCTACACCGTCTCTTGTTTGCTCTGCCCAAATTGAGTTAAATGAGCAGTTTGACCAAACCCCGGCTGTTAACCCATATGTCATATATTCAAGAATAATATTATTAAATACACACTGATACGCTTCTTTAGCAAAGAGAACTGGATACTTACCCCACTGCCACGAACAATTATCAAAATAGGCTGTTGTACTTTGCTTAGAGTCAACATCTGCGATGTAAAAGCCCGCATTTGCAGCACTAATAGACATTAAGTTTTGAACGCGAAATGAAACAGTAGCATTAGATAGATAAATCTGATTATAAAAACCTGAGATATTGACGTTTGATATAGTGAAGTTATAACCATCGACTTTTAGACCAGAAATGGTTTCTGAAACACCTTCACTTACTAACTGTAAATCCCTTACCTCAGCTCCGACATTAATAAATGCCACGTTGTTAAAAAGAGTATTTATATTTGAATAATCACCCGGTCTAACTTTTAAAGAGTTCATTGCATAAGCCGTTGCATTTTGTCTACTAAAACCACCACCCACTATACCTTTGCCTTTGCAATCGACTTGTTTATTGATGCGGTATTCAACTTGTCTATTAGCCAGATAAATATTTGAACCTGTGTATGGGCTTAACGCACATTTATTAAATGCATCAGCATCATCATAGTTTGGGTCATCACCAAGTCCACCAAAATCGTCAACTGTGGGATATGAAACTGTGATTTTTTCCCAATTTCCCCCCACATCAGCAACAACAATATACCCGTCTGGGGTTCTGGTGCTATTTTGATTGAATACAAATGTTCCACCGACCTAGATGTTTATTCCTAATGACAGAGCGAACAATTACACTTCGACCCTGCCATTTTCTGACTGTAGTTAAATCATCTAGGCATTCAACAGTTATAACCGTTAAAGCATTAATAGTACCTTCATTAATTGCTTCATCCATAATAGATAAAAACATATCTTTAAGGGTTTTATCAGCTTGGATGCGATCAGCTATTTCTTTTGAAAGATTTGTAATTAATTCTTTGATTTTATTTTGATTGTATTCAATATCTACAGAATTTATTTGAACTTGTTTATCTAAGTCGTCTATTTGTTTTTGTAGGTTATTATCTCTTTCTAAGCGATCAACTATTTCTTTAGTAAGTTTAAGAAATAAAACTGAATCTGTATAAGCGAGTTCTTGAAGCTTACGCCAAATACGATCAAAGTCATAATTGAGCGTTTCAGGTCTAAAGCTATTGTTATATGTTTCATAGTTAATTGAACGTTCTAAAGTAGTAACACGTTCGATAGTAATCTCTGTACCTTCGATTGGTGTATCATTGAAAACAACAGAGTTAGTTAAAGGGTCATAGCTATATGAATCGACTGTAACGACTTCATCATTTGCTGATACTTTAATATCAATCTTGCCTTCTACTTCAAAGTCAAAAGTGAATGTAGTAGTTGTCCCGGTTGGCTGTAAAGTGTTGAATAGGTATAGTATTTTGTACTGTCATTTATAATTTTCCTAAATTATTATTGTTTTATATTGGGTAATAAAAAGGCATCCCGAAGGACACCTCTCTTTTAAAGCTAGGCAAAGTTAAGGCTTTGTATGATGATCAATAAACTTTTGAATCCGAGAATCATTAGCTTTTAAGATCATAATATCGGCTCCATCAAACCAGTATTCATATTCATAGGTTAGATCACCCATTCCTGAATGTGTAGGTTTAGACCTTTGATGCAAATATGGCAACCAGTTAAATTTTTGCCGGATTTTACTCATCACAGAACCAGCATGAGGACAGTCTAAAAGTACCATCATCTGTGCATTTGTGATTTTCTTACCCATCAATAGTTCAACTAAGATGGCTGCTGCATAAGTGTTAGGTTTTGGAAGCTTATATGGATAAGCCGTTACTGTGCTTGACATAGGTACTATCTCCTTTGTTTGTCAAATTATTGAAAAACAGTGGATGTAGTCCCTTCATATCTTGGTCACTCACCAAACAACTGAACCTCTGTTACACTTTTTTTGTTGTGCGACTTTCCGAACGGCTGTACAATAACTACCTAGATTTAAGAAGTCGGTTAGCAAACTCTCACCTTCGCTTTCCATATTGACTACTTTTATCCACCTTATACTATTAGCTTGGTCTATCTAAGCTTTACAAATTAGCTGCAACATTTTGTGTTGCGGCTTTTTCGTGTCTGCAAGAAATAAACTTTGCTGTGAGTATAATAGCATAGAATTTTTCTACGTCTAGTATTAATTGCTCTTATTTTTGATTTTAAGCTCCATATAGCGATTTGCTATAGCGAACATGAAAACACCCTAGTTCATTGCGTATAACGCAAAATAATCGCAATCAGAGCCAAATAGACCTACCTTTAAGGTATGTTCTAAAATGTTCTAGTAAATTTTAGTGTGAAGTACATCACATTATTTTTCTACACACTATATATAGTGTTTTTTTAAGTATCAAGACACAAGCGACAACCTGAGTCGCAGTAGTTTTATAAATCAAACTCTAATTCCATTTCTAAGTATTGATTTGAAGGTCTCCAATCATCTTTAGAACTATAGGCTGGATATAAGTTGTTTTGACCTATTTTGATAGGCTCTGTACTAATTGCACCAGCTAAACTATCTAAATAATCGTCTTCATTCTGATTAGTAGATGGATCAAATAGGCGCATCTGCTTAACTTGGGGGGACTCTCCCCCCTCTTTATTCTTCAGTACAGATTGATGAGCATATAGATAGCCACTCATTAAAGGTGCTTCTATAGCTGCTAAGATTCTTTTGTTCTTAGGAGTAGAGACGTGTTTCTCAGTTACACCACAATGTAGACCTCTAACTTTAAGAGCTGATAGAAGTACTGAAGGTATATGAGTACCAACTCCGGTTAGTCTCTATACATATTCTAGGCAACTTAAACTCTTCTATGAGGTCACATAACTGCCAAACCTGTCCACCAATGATTTGACCTTTGTTATCTGTCTCACAAACATTACCAATAAGTGCTATTGAACGATGCCAGTACAAGCGACCGGCTTCATCACTTAGTACTAAAGCAATTGCTGATACATCTGATTTAGTCTTCCCGGATGAAGGATCAAAATGAAGAGTAGCGGAAACAATACGTTTATCACCCAATAACATTAATGTTTCTTTATTAGCTTGGGTAAAGGTGATGTCTTCTATATAAGGTATAAGTCTGTCAGGATCTAATCGAATATCTCCTATAGCCTTATTATGCATCTGATATTGAGAATCCCATTCTCCTAATGTCTGACATTCCTTTCGTCTAGCTTCCATTACATCTGAAGTAAAACGTTCAGCCCATAATGCTTCTGAATAAACATCAAGCAAACTATGCTTCTCTGTGAGTTCAATAACAAAAGTTTCTCCAGCTTTCTTAATTATATAGTCTGCCCCTTCAGTTAAGAGCTTTGCATGGGTACTAATACCACTGAATATATAAATAGGTCTGAAAGTGGTGGAAACAGTAGTTTCTCCTGAAGTAAATCTAGCTTCATTTTCAAACATGCGAAGAATGAGATAGTTTGCCCCGGCTTCAATTAACTGTGCATATAAAGAGTCATGTGTATGAGGTGTACCAACAAATAAACGTCTTCCACCCGGCACAAGAATATGAACTTGCTCAGAGAGCCTGTATCTTAGTTTTTCTCTAGCTTCAGGAGTTTCAGTAGTCGTAGGTACTTCAACATCGTCATTCTCTATAGTAGTAGCACGTGCGCCTGTTACGTTAGAAAGAATACCTCTAGCATGTAATGAACCATGACGAACATCTGAAGAACCTTGTACCCACCATTTTTGAGTTTCACCTTTCTTCTTTTGTCTATTCCAAGTTAAAGCATGTTTCTCTAAAACCTGTTGTGTACCCCTAGAACATTTATATGCATCAGGATCAGTAGCACCTTGATGTAATACAAGCTCTTCTTGGTCTTTATAAAATAAGTAAGCATTCCATATATCAAGAAGAGTAGATTTTCCGATGTCCACGTGGAAGCATAAGTACACCTAAGTGACCAAAATCTTCAAGCCACTCACAAACTCTTAAATGAAAATCAGGAACATCCCATCCTTGTTGATGTGCATAAACAAGGTAAAATTCAGGGAAAGAAGCTTTATTATTGTTTTGAGGTAGACCCATCTGATCTTCCTTTACGCTTTGAATACTCTTGTTTTACTTGTTCTAGTATCTTGGCTACTTCAGCTTCTTTTTGTTTATCTTCCTCTTCTGAAGTAGATACATCTGAGGTTTGTTTAACTGTTAATAGTTGTTCTATACGAGCTGCTATAGCTAAAGTTTGGTTAGCTGATTTATAAAGCCAACAAGCATCACCACGCCCGAACTTTCGTCTCTTTATCTGTGTTATGTGCTCGATCGACTAGATCTATTGTATCGAGGATGGAAAGCTCTTGTATTCGAGCTAACTCATCCTTGTATTCTTCTATTTTACTCATTAGGTATGTATCTCATATTATTGTAGTTTTATCAAAGATATTAAAAAGGCTAGATAACTAGCCTTAATTAGAGTAAGCCTGTGTACATGCTCTCAGAAACTCAACTCTAGTTACCATATCTTTGTTTTTATATCCTTTCTTTAGCTTCGAGTTAGAATCCATAGCTTGTAAGCCTTGTTCTAAAGCTAATTGATATTCGCTATAGTCTTTTTTGATAATATTGAAGCCTTGCGTATTATAGTTATCCTTAGCTAATTCAAAGGCTTTTTCTCTTGTAAGAGAGTTAGATGCTATATCAACATAAAACTGGTAAGTTGTTTTACAGTAATTATCGACAACGATTGCTTTACGTTGTCTCTTTTCTGCTTCTACTCCAGAGCATCCCGCTAATTCAAGTTTAGGTCTAGTTAAACCCCATCTATCATTGGGAATTTCCATTGTTAAATCACCATTAGTATAGGCAAATGATCTATATCCAACATAACCACCGTATGAATTTTTAGCGTTTACTTCACCACAAACAGATTTTTCACCTATGGTATTAGTTACTTCTTTAATATTTCTAAACTGAGTTGAGTCAGGATCTTTCATCATATTCTGAAGTAAGCTTTTGGCTTTTTGAACGTCTAAAGATTCAGCAGCAAAAGTTGTAATTGGGAATAAACATAGGACAGGAATCAAAAGTTTATTTAGCATTGATTAATATTCTTAGTTAATGAAATTACCTAAATAATATCATGGTGCATAAACTATTTATTATCTTCTGTATTTATAATTTCAGGTAAACGAACTTCTTCATTATCAAGATCCCACCAAAAGCCTTGATTGTGTTGAGTCTCTAATCTGTACTGTTTTCGGTCTCTGTAGCCTTCATCAAACATGTCCTGAAGCTCTGCTATTACGATACGGTCGAAGACTAATCTTGTGTACCAAACGTTTTGAAATGGAGTGTTGTTCTTAATAGTATTAACAGCTTCAGCTCCATAAGAGGATTCACGCTCATCTAAATAATGTTGCCCAGCACCACTCACCATAGTTGCTACATTACCTACATCTTTAAATGCTGCCGGTATGATCCAATCCTTAAAACTTCTATCTGTAGGATCTGCTGTAGCACTCACTGCATCTGCTAAGAATGAAGCACTTCCACCTTTAACAATAGATTTAAGGAAGAAGTCCATAGTTGTAGGATCATCTAAATCTTGTCCTTTAGTAATGTTTTGGATCTGAGCTACAAGTCCACCCATTAATGTAGTGTAAGCGAACAACTTAGCTAGATAGATAAACTTGGCTTGTGGCGTACCTTGAGCCATTCCCCTGTACCACATACGAGTTAAGACTGCGAAAGGGAACTGTTTAAACTGCCAGAAGAAACGTAGTAACTCATTACCTATAGTTCCCTTTTCAGTTCCAATAGACATTAAAGAAGTTTCTCTTGCCCCTACTTCTAATACTGCTGCATTCGTTTCTGTATAGATGTAGTTCATGTATTTATTAGCAAGTTGTTCTTTTAGTTTAAAGGCTTCATCTGCTAATTGAGCTGGTGTAAAGCCATCAGGATTAAATGAATGATGTTGAAGAATCTGATCATCAGGAAGGTTAAAAATGTCCTTATTAGTGATTAAACGTTCACCACCTAAAGCTTCTGTACGATCGACTTGTTTCAGAATGGTCCAGTCATCCTCTTTAATACCGCCACCTTCTAGCATACGTTTATCTTTATCTCCTAATTCAGTCCAAGCCTTCTTAGAATTAAGGTCTGATACATGATGCATAAGAGCAGATCCAAAGGCTCTCTTATTAGAAGCTGTAAGATGATTTAACCCGGTTGAACGAATAACAGCATTAGCGATAGCTCTAGTTTTAGTGGCTGTTTGATTAAGTTTAGTTGAAGCTGAAGCAATGTCATCATCCCCGGAAGCGTACTAAAGCATTAGTCATTTCGCGCACTCCGCAAACCAATAGAGATAGCAAAGTCTCTGTGATCCTTATCTGATAATAGTTTTACCTCTTTTCCTAGTAAGTCTGTAAAGGCTAATCCATGCATTTCTGAAGCAAGTTTCATTGTGGCAAAATCGCCAAGAGCTGTAATAGTTGCACTACCCATTTTAGTAGCAACTGTCCATGAACGAACAATACTACCTACTTGAGATAGTGATGAATCGACAGGAACAGCTTGCCTAGCTAACTCATCATAGTAGCGACCGACATACTGATATTGTTTTTTGAGTTTAGTATGCTGACCAGAGTATTTAGCGTCTTGCATAGCTTGATTAAATAAGTCATGTCCAAGCTGCTTTACCATCTTCTCAGGGTTACTTCCGAAGGTCTGCATTAGCCCTATTTCTGTAGACAATCTTCTTATATGGTTAGAAAGAAGATCATGAAAATTCAGCTCTCCAAAGTCTTCTTGGTATTTCAACCATGATTCACCATCTTTAAAGTGAACCTCACGGCTGCATTGATGTAGAGTTTGCATATTCATGCCAACAGGTAGATCAGTAAGCCCTTCTACAGCTCTATATTGAACTTCAGGTTTATTGTGACCTTCTGAACTGATTGTATCGTAGACTGAAGATAATACTTGTTTTACTTCAGCTTCAGACATTAGTGATCCATCTTCCTTTCTATAACGTCCACGATCAAGAAGAGGAAGAGTAAAATCAATCCAAGCCTGTCTACCTTTACTAATCACTTTGTAGTGACTATGAGATTGAGGAAGCCCCCAATTAGAAAGCTTCTTGATGTTACCACCATACCTATTAAAGTGAAGACGAAGCTCTTCTAAAGTATCTTTTACAGATTGAGCCAAAGTCGCTACTTCAGCATCACCGCTTTTATCTCCGAAGATCTCTTTAACAAGTGTTTTCACTTTAAGATCATCAATGAAATAGCCTAAGCCTTTTTGAGTCTTTGAAAATACATCTGCCACTTTAGCAAAGTATCGAGATTCAACAGCCGTAATAACATGTTCAACAGATTGAATACCGGCTTTGATCTGTGTGCATGACAAGCTTTCTATGTAAGGCTTCTAATGGGTTTAGTGTAGGGTGAGAAGTAAGTTCTTTAGCAAGATTAGTACGAATCTCTAGATCATTAACTAATGTGATTACATTGAATACATGTTGCTCTGTATAGTCTTGAATAGCTCGATCGGCAATAGCTTCAGCTCTTTCTTCATCACTCATAGACTTCCATGCTTTGATGTCTTCACCCGGCACTTCACGTTTAGCTTTTTGAAATGCTTGTTCTAATAAATCTGCTTCCTTATCTGTTAGTTTTCTTCCTAATTCAGCTTCTACTGCTGATCTACATTGATCTTTCATTATGCCCCTTTTAAAGCACACTTAGCTAATGTACTCATTGCCTTAGTTAATAGTTGTATGTTGTTTTGTTCTTGATTTAGCTTTGTTTGCCATTGAGAAGCTGTAAGGTCTTCACCTGTAGCTTTAGAAGTAATAATCATGTCAGGATTAGAGGACAGCTTGTCTATAGTCTCCTTCCCTTTTGGAACTTGCGATAAATAACCATAGTTACGTTCAGGACTAAAGATACGATCTAAAGCAGTTTCTAGTGGTTTATTTCCCTTCAGGTTAGAACCATCTGTTTTACCTTTACGAGCAGCTTGAATAGAGACAGTCTTGTTATTGCTGTCTACAGTACGTTTAACATATAGAGAGTCTGATTTAAGCTCTTGTACTGTATGACCGTCTTTGTCTGTATAAGCTCTATGATTAAATTCCTCTTGGCTCTTCTTACTCCATTCTCTAGGAGTCATTGCCCATTCACCTGTAATAGAAGGATCTGGTTGTAAGTCTACTGCTGTTTCCTTATTCCCTTTAACTCTTACGCTTTGATGAGCATGTGGGATAGATGTAGTTTCAATGGATTTTACAATCTTCTCTAACATTGCATTTATATCAATTTCTACATCATCTGAAGGCTTAAATTTGAAGTCACTTTTAATCATTCTAAACTCACTAGAGTCTTCTAATATCAGCATGTCTGAAAAAGGATCTTCACTATGTTTTGGTTCTAATGCTTGAATATCATGATTATCTAAAATTGGCTTACCTGTCTTCATTGTATCTAAAGCAGCACTATCTCTATCTTCAAGAGTAAATACATCTGATTTAGGCACTACAATAGGTTGAGGAGCATCAATAGAACTATTTACAGTTGTTTCTGTAGTTGCAATAGTAGATTCATCTATAGAGCCTTTTATAGCTCCATATTTGTTTTCAGCTAAGCTATCAATTTTTGAAGTAAACCCTTTAATAGCTTCATAGATAGTTGCATTAGGCTTAATACCATTGATACGCATGAGCTTATCGGGATTATCACTGAATCGAGCAATAACATCTCTAGCAGATTGATTAGGGTTTTCTTTGAGAGCTTTAAAAACTTCTAATGCACCACCACGACCTAAAAGATGAGGGATATAGATTTGAGAACCTTTAAGTGTTATCCCTGTTCTATCTTCTATAAATGCAATGTTGTTTTTAGTGTGTTTAATACCTAGTTCTATCTGCTTGCTTAGGCTATATCGGTTAGCGGTCGTTCCCCCTTCAAGCTTCCATGTATCATCAATAAACTGAAATACACCTGTAGCTGAAGTATGTTTATTTTTAATAGTAGGGCTAAATGTACCCATAGATTCAAAGTGAGCTAAAGCTACTATATATCGAGCATCACTATCAGAGAAGCCATTAGCTTTAGCAGCATCGTATACAGCTTTAGAAGTACCAACACCTTTAAATACATCTAAAGTAGTTTGTACAGGCTTTGGTGTACCTTGAGTTGGGTTTACCTTCACAGACTGCCCTTCAGCAATTTGTTTACCAGCCTTATTAATATTGTCTACATGTTGGGCAGTATCACTAAAACTCTCTGGTGTGGTTAAGATACTTCCTTTATCAGCTTCAGCTTGTACATCATCTACTGTATCAGTGAAAGCATCTTGCTCTTGTTTAACTGTTGAGTAATCTACATCCGGATTAGATTTACTCTGTGCATATCGAGAACCAACATGAAAGATAGAAGCAATAGCTAAGTTAGTAGCAATAGATGTAGGATCGGTCGAGAATCCATAGTACTGATCTGCTACGTCATCATAACCTTTTGCTTCTAAAGCTACACCTTCACCATACACTGAAGCTTGAGCTGCTGCTGTAGTACCAACTACTGTAACTGCATAATCTTTAATAACATTACGGTATACATTAGCCATAGGCATAAATGCTAAAACAGCATTAGAAGCGCCATAGATATTAGACGCTAGATCAGCATCATCACTACTTACACCATAATCTTGAGTAAGTTTAGTATGTTCTGAAGCTCTTGTAGATAATCCAACTGAAGCTGCTGCTCCTACTGTGCCACCGAACAGGCGCTGTTAGTGCTGCTGGAACTACAACCTCAGCTATTCCTGAAACGAGCTTCCCTGCTTGACCTTGTTTAGCTGGTTTAAGCTGTCGATCAATATTAGCTAAACCCTTATCTGCTGCTTCATCACCAACGAAAGGACGTAAACCAGCACTAAGAGTATTCATTAAGCCCTTCTCAGTTCCATAGATAAGACTAGATGCTAAATCTACTGCTAGTGTAGGTTTATATGGCTTAGTTTTAGTAGCGTTCGATTGATTTAATTCATTGTCTTGTTCTGTCAATTGACCATCTAAAATACCCATTAGCTTTCCTTACTTTGTTATTGCTTTTATGTATGGTTTATTTGTTCTTGGATTGATGTGTGGCTTACCATCTGGACCTATAAACATATATTGATTTGAAGTACCCGGTAATTTTCTAAGAGCATGAGTATTCATAAATCCTCTAGGAATCCTTACCCCTGTATCATGGTAATAACCACCTACAACTTGTTCTTCTACCTTCTCTCCAAACTCTGTAGGACCCATACCATAAGGGACAGGAACAGTATTAGAGACACTGCCAACCTTCTGTTTATAGTAACCACCAGTAATAAGAGACTGTGATTGTTGATAGGCTCGTTCATCTAATCTAGGCTTCCCCTTATCATCAAGTTGAACCCCTGTACGCTTCACATACGCTACATATGTTGAATAGATTAAATTGGCGTAAGCTTCAAACTCAGGAGTACCCACCTGTAAAGCATTACCAGCTTCTTCAGCTAACTTAGTTTTGAAAGAATCTATAGAGGGAGCCAATGTTTTATCTACTCCATTAGCCTGTAATTGTAACCCTTCAAGAGCTAAATCTGCTGCTTTGATATTAGATCCCGGAATGTGAACATCTTTAATAGCCAGTTGATTAATCCCGGAGTAAACATTAGCTCTACCTTGATAGATCATGTCATACATCTGTTTACGTGCTTCATTATCAGTACCAGCTATCTTAGCTAAGTTCTGAATCATGACCTTCTGAGTGTTAATGTCTGAGTCATGAAACTTTTCTCTGACTTCCTTTTGCTGTGTAGTCGTGAACGGATTTAAAGACCCATAGCCAAGTTCTTTTTGTTGTCTTCTAAGGGAATCTACTGAAGATTGAGCTTGCTTCACATCAAACTGACCATTGATTAACTGGCTTGTTTCAACTCTATATAAAGATTGACCTGTACGTTGTGTATAGGCTGATGCTGCATCACTAGTAGCTAAAGCTTTAGCTTCATTAGCAATGGTCTGAAACATATCAAGACGTGCCTTTAGAGAAGAAGGATCATCTGAATCAGTATTTTTTAATTGAGCCTTTAGCTGGTTGATTTGTGATTCTTGTTGAGAAGGTGGAAGTTTTCTAAAGTCTATAGCTGCTTTATTTGCTTCTAATGATTGTCTCACTTGAGTTTCATACGGTGTACCTTTAACTGCTGCTAAGGTAGAAGTAACTCGATCTGTTGATATTGGATAACCTAGTAAAGCATCTTTATCAAACTCTTTGGCTACATTCTCAGCTTCTTTAAGTGCTTTAGCTTGTTGTTCAGCTAATCCGCTTTTGAATCCTTGTTATATGAGTACCAATCTGCCCTTTAATTGAATCTCTTTGCTCTACAGTTAAGTAAGGGTAGGTTTTGTCTATGTTGTCTGCTATTGATTGAAGACTGTTGGTATCATTAGCTTTAACAGCATTATCTATTACACCACTAGCATCTGAAACGTCTCTTTTGTTATTCCATTCGTACATCTTTTCAGTACGTTGAGCTTCAGAATAACCGAGTTTAGGATTATTAACGATAAGAGAAGCTTCAGTGTAGCCTTCTTCTCGATTAGGGTTTTTCAATGTAGCTTCTACGCTAATAGCTGCTTCAGTTTGTTGTTTCTGTACGCCTACTTTAAAACCTGTATCTCTCAAATTAGGTACACCACCATAATATGTAGCTGCACCAAGCTCTTCAAATTGTTTAGCACGGGAAGGAGGAATACGAGCCTTATAACTTTCAATCATTGAAGCTGATTTTTCACCCCACACCCTTTCTCCTTCATCTGGAGTAAGTACACCTGTAGCTACATCTTGATTAATTGCTTTATATGTCTCTTCTACTTCAGCTTTATATCTAGGTACTTCTAAGTTGTATTGATGTTCATCTTCTTGATCTTGTAACTTATTCTTTACTTCACCATAGTTATTAATAGCTTGACCAAGATTAGATACAGCTTTTGATAATTGCTGACTACCAGTATCTATAACTCTACCTTGAGCTGCTTGTGGCATGACATTACCAAAATTACCTAGAGGAATACGTGCCATTAAGCCCACCCTCCTTGACTCTTAGGTGTTTCAGATTTGAGCTTACCTTGAGAATAACCATTTAAAGCTGTTGATGCTGTATTTAAAACCCCACCAACTGCTTCTGCATTAGCTTGCTTATTGAAGTTTGAAGCATCTGCCCTACTTTGTGCTGCTGAACTATTTGCATTGTATTGCACCATTGATGCATCTTTTGAAGCATTGGAAATAATGTCATTTTGAATTACATCTGAAACTGTATTAGGTGCATTTATGTCTAAACCATTACTAGCCATTTGTGCTTTAGCTGCTGATACTTGTTTTCTACCAAGCTCTCTAACACGTTCAGCTTCTACCCTTCCTGCACTCTCTGCTTGTTTAGCATTCTCATTAGCTTGTTCTGCACTAGCTTTTGCTTGTTGATGACTGTTATAGGCTGAATATGCTGTTGCTGCCACTGTCATTGCAGTAGCCACCCAATAAGCCGCTGCGGCTGCTCCGAGCTGCTGCCATAATTATTACCTCTTGTTTTTATTATTGTTATAACTGCATTTCTAAGAATGAGCCTGTATGTTGAAAGCCCATCTTCTGATAAAAATTGATTGTCTTCTCTGTTTCTATACCTGTAGCTGTTCCACATTGAATATAAAGGCAACCCATACTCTTAGCCCATCTTATAAAAGTATTGATAAGTAAGTAAGCTGCTCTACTACCTCTATATTCAGGAATGACAAAGATACAATAATCAAATGCCATCAATGTTCCGTGACTGCCATTCAGATTGGATACCACCAGCAAAACCACCAATGATCTGCTCATCTAAGGTACAGACAAAGAGACAACCTCCATCACCATGCATAAGCTTAGTAAGGTGTGTAATCACTCTATCTAAATTGAAAGGTCTTAAACTGTATGTAGGTGACTCTTGCCAAAACTCAAAAGCTAATCTTGCTATTGTTGGTATATCGTCTTCTGTTGCTACTCTAATATTAAACATAATTATTCTTATCTATCGTTAACACTTTGTTCTAGTACACAAGCAATGATCTGTAATGGTAGTGGTCTGTCTTGTTCTATTGTGATTTCAAACTCTTCAAAGCTCGTCCATCCATTCATAGCAATACGTTTCATCCCTGTATAGAGTTGAGGAGGAAGCATAAGATTCATATCAAAAGTACTTGTTTCTACTCGATCTCCGTTTACAACTGGAGCAATAGAATCTTTTAGAGCAAGAGTGATGTGATCAACTTTAATTAAGCTTGGAAAAGTTGTTCCCGGTATTTGTTGAAAGTCTGTAGGTAACAGAGATATAGCTGAAGTGAACGCTCTACCAATATAAATTTGATTAATAGAGGAATCACAGCTAATTGTTAAGGTGTTCCCGGCTCTACTTAAAATAGGTACTTCAAATACTGTATTTCCATCTTTAAAGTAAGCCTGTACCTTGTCCCCTAGTACACCAATTAGACTATCTGTGACAGTGCATGTAGTGCTGTGTGAGACGTTTACTAACTTAGCTGTATCAAGTAATAGTTCTTCTTTAATCTCTTCAATCTGAAGTGAACCATTACGATTTACGAGTAGGTAAACTCTGTCTGAACCTGTTGTACTTGGAAGCGTTGTAAGACTAATCACTTCACCACCTACATCATGTCTAGCCCAAGCTGTTACTGACTGCTCACGATTTAGAGTTAAGGTAGCTAATGTTCCATCACCTAATGTAAACCAGATAATTGAATCAGGATCTTGAGCATAAACCATATCCTTGAGACCACCATGATCTTTAATAATATGGGAAGCAAGAACTGAAAGCTCATTAGAGACTAAGCCATCAACTGAGTAATCATAGGCTAATGTTCTTACTCTTGATCCACGTTGAATGAAGATTAGCTCTGTTCCTACTTTAACCGGCTTGATACTTTCAATCGTTCCATAAGAAGTATGTTCTTGTATCTCTGCTGATGTAGGAGTTAAGGCTCCAGTAGATTTAATTAATAACTCTGCACCTCCAGTATGAACAACCACTCCCCTGCTCTGACTTAGATGAAGAACGTTTGTTAAGCTGTCTGAAGCTGCTGCTAAAGTAAATGAATCACCATCTTCTGTAGTTGGAAGGAAATTAGTGAAATCTGCTGTACGACTAAACCAAATATAGTTTGGGTACTTCTTTGTCCCCCCTAAAACTAATCGTTGCTGATAGTAAGAAACTGTACGAGGATAGCCAAGACTGGCTGTAAAGATATTCTCTTTGATTTGCCATGCTCTAGCTACAACTTCAATCGTTGATGTGAGCTTCTTAATGATTTCACCTTCTACCCTTGTTGCAGATAGATAGGTATCAATACGAACAATACCACCATTAGCAAATACAAACTTACCGACCGATGAAGCACTAAATACATTCGCTTCTTCAACTGTAATCAAAGTCCAATAGGTAGGATCTGATAATGGTTGATTAATATGATCAACGAGACACTTATAGTAACTCGTACCACTCTTCACAATATCATCTACATAGTATTGCTTGGTTGCTAAGTAAGTTTCATAGGCTTGTACTTCTAATGTAGTCACTTTACCTACGTCTTTAACATCCTCTGACATATTCAAAACAACTGGATAGTTACTTACTTCTTCTAATGGAGGGATAGAGTAAATAAAGGCTGAGAAGTCCCAATTCGTAAAGTCTTCAGAACATCTCAACCATGATAAAGGCTTATCACCATGAGCCAACCATAAGTTATAACGAGATTGACAATAGGTTAATTCTTTAATCTGAATAGAACTATAGGTAGTTGCAATAGTAGTTATACTAACACCTTCACTATTAATTACATCAATAGAGTTAGGTTTGAATACAAGAATGTATGTGTCTCTATGGCTCACTACAAAAGGAATGAGTCTAACTGCCCCTGCTACTGCTTTAACTAAGGAAGTACCACCACGCTTTTTAATACCACCGTTCAATGATCGGTAGCATGTTCTCTACTCTCTTACAGCCATTCCTATATTGATTAAGCTCAGTACGTAAAAGTATTAATGGGCTAAGTTCTCCGGCTTGTAAAATTATTCTTAATTATGTTTAGTCTTGCCATCAATTAATACCTGTTAGTTAGAGTGTAGTCTTGGTCTGATCCAAAGAGTTGAGAAGGTGTTTCTTGTGCTTGTACTGCCTTAGCTTGTTGTATGAGTGCCTGTACCTGTTGGTAGTACCCATCTGATGTACCTTGAGAGCCTGTTACTGATTTACCCAACTTGTAAGCAAGGTATAAGACTAAGCATTCAGCAAATAATGAATCGTATGTCTCTTCATTCCCGGTTATCGAAAACATAGACAAGATTGAGTTCATTATTGTTTGATAAAAGCTTATCTGTCTCTACAGCATAATCTTCAGTATTAGCATTGATGATACGGATAAGATCATCGGGTAGTTGATATTGGTATGAATAGCCAAATACAGGAGCTTCAGCTAAAGGAGATAGTTTGATTCTCTTGATAGAGCACTGAAAGGGATGAAGCCTTAAAAGAGCTTTACGTGATGTGTCATAGATCGTCTTTACACGTCTAGCATTCGCTGTATTCTCTTCAAAGCTGGTAATGGAAGAAGCACCAATTAATGATAGTGCATTATTAACTATGTTTACTTTATCTGTCATTGGATGCCTTTAGAATTATTATTATTTGAAATGCTCTTTTACTATTAGAAGTAAAAGAGCATTTATTATTAGTTTCTATATTAGTTCTATTATTAGATTTAAATTAAACAGTGAAAGTAAATGCTAGTACACGTTTCTCATCTGTACGTACTGCACCATAAGAATCAATGTGACCAATTGAGATAGTACGGTTAGCATCTTCACGCTCTACTACTTTAAGAGGTGAAATAGATGCACTACCAAACTTTAATGCCTTAGATGTGTAGGCGACACCAGTAGCATAAGTTGAAGCAGGAGTAGCTTTGATCTTTTCGTAATGAACCCATTTAAATCCGTAGGAACGTATTGATCTCACCACGTTGTAATAGTTGACCTTGCAAGTAATCCGCACTCGTTAAAGTAGGATCAGCTAAGATCATGTTCAACATGTCGCTGTTGTAAGTCACAATGATTTCTTCATCATCTGGTACTTCGTTTTCCATGAACTTAGTACGAATGTTGATAAGTAATTGCTTGTTGAAAGTTACAGGAGTTGTAGAGTTACCAATTTGTTGATCTGCTGGTAATGCTACTGCTGTAAATGTATCTGCTTCAGTAGTCTTACGTTGAGCTGTACCAATCAATGCATTATAGATGATGCTATCAATCTTACGGTTACGAGCTGACACTAAGCGTTGAATCATTTCATCTTGTGGATGTGCTTTTAATTTTGGTAGGTCTTGAGGTGCAATTCTGGTGAAGTTAGCGTAGTTGCTCATCGTAGCTAAGCGTGATGCAAAGTCTACTTCTGAATAAGCTGTATCACCAAAACGAGTAGTTAAAGCTGTTGGATCAGCCATTCCTGACATTTCATTTACTGTGAATGAACTACCATTGATTTCACCTTCATTAGTGATGGTACATAAGAGTTTAGATTCTTTTTGTTCGCACAATACTGTGTAAGTATCGTGATATTGGCGCACGAATACGCTATCGATTGTTGCATAAGCCATTGTTATGTTATTCCTTAATTATTATTTATAGTTTCAAAAATAGTTCTATTGTTAGTTGGTTTTTAGTTCTATTGTTAGTTTCTTTTATTGTTGTATGAGTAGAATTTATAATAAAGTTTCAGTTATCTTCAATTGAAGGCTGATGAGTAATTGAATACATAGAGAGCCGTTCTACATTCATTCTCTATATATGGCTGTAAGCTTTGTCCATGCGCCAGTATGGGAGCTATATTGGAGCGGATAATGGAAATCGAATCCATACCTGCAAAGTCGGAAGTCTTGCCACTCTACCATTAAGCTATACCCGCATAATTATTCTTTAGCGTTTAATAGAGAAACCTTTGGCATAAGCTGCATTGATTCTTGCTGTTACTGCTTTATGTTCAGGATGCTTTATATTTAGAAAGGCTTCAGATCTCATTAACGTTTCTATGTCATCTGCTACAGGTACTTGCGCTGATTGAATAGGATTGTCTTCATTGAGTTGAGAGCCATAGTAAGCTGCTAGTTTAATAAGAGCTTTGTTATTACCAACTAGAGGATCATTAAATTCTTCTATGGTTAAGCCTGCTGTAGTAGCTCCTTTAAATGCATTACGCATGTTCACATCATAAGATGAACCCCATTCTGTCTTTAATGAGTTCACGACTGTATCTGTATCTAATTGAGATGATGTTGTTACTAGGTCTACAACGCGAGAGTCATACTCACTTAATAGGAAGTCTAGTTGTTTATTAGTAATGCCATGTTCAAGTGCTTTAGTGAGGAAAGCTTGATTAGACTCATCTGATTTAAATTGCTCAAAGTCTTCTCGACCTAGTTTATATCCAGCTATATCTTTAGGTGGCAAATCACCTGAACCAATTCTTTTCTCTAAGCCTGTGTAAGACTCATTCATTTTAGATAGGGTAGCTTTATAGTCTACTGATCCATCTTCTGCTGTTACTTTAAACTTCTCAGGAAAGGCAATCTCTTTCTCTGTATTCATTCCACTTAAAACAGTAGATGCTTCATTAGATGTATTAGTAGTTGAATCTACAGTTTCATTAATAATTGTATCTGTCATAATCTTCTTTTATTAGTAGTTCTATTATTTATTCTATTGTTACTTCTGTTTCTTTGATCTTTGAAAGTATGTAATTCACTACATCCTGTTGACCTAAGTTAAATGCTGTCTGTGTTGCTGAGTCTTTATCAAAGGGAAATGATGTATGGAAAAGCTGTATCAACTCATCCAAAACTATTAATCCATCTCCATGCGTAAACACACTATATTTATTATTCACTATCTAATACTCCTGCAATTTGTTCAGGTGTCATATTCTTAGCTTGATCTTTAGCTATCTCTAAACCTGTAGAGCCTACTTGCTGCATCATCTGTTGTTGTTGCATTGCTTGTTGTTTTTCTTGTTTAACCTGTCTGAGCTGTTGTACTTCATCATCTGTTCTTAATACAGTCATTGGTACACCTAAGCCATCACCCATGATCTGAGTAATGTTATCCATGTTGACGTTGTCTAGGATGTTTGGATCTAGTTGAGCCAGTTGTCCTACATTCATCATTAGGTTTTGTATTGCTGTTACATTTTCAAGTTTTTGTGCTGCTGCTAATGGATTAATGAATTGAAAGGAAATACGAGAAGCTGTCATTAACTCTTCAGGGGCAGGGGGTAACACGCCACTACGAAGACATAAAGACCAAACACGTTCTAATAAACCTTGTAGCCATTCTGCTTGTAGTCTTCCAAATACAGCACCGTAACTGTTGTCTGTATGTGTTTACTCTTGCTGTTACTTCTGTTGCTGTAAGAGGAGAGGAGCCAATAGGGGTTAGCTGGTCAGACATCAATACACGTTTAATCTTTGCTTGAAAGTGATTAAGAAGGTCTAAGCCTAGATCTACTTGTTGTCCTGTATCGAGTCTCTTAATTGAATCAACACTGTTAGCTGTAATCACTGCTCTAGGTCTGATACGTAATGTATGAGGATTGATGACGCCATCATTCTGAGCAATCCATAAACCACCTAATGATAGTTCTGCTGATTGAAGAGTAAGCTTAACTATATCGTTACATGTACGAGCATCTGCTAATGCTAAAGCCATTTGTCCTATACCGTAGAAGCTATCAGGAAGCTTTCTAAAACGACTCACAACACATGGAAACTCGTTATAACCACCTTCTTTAACTATGTGTTTTGCTTGTACTTCTAAGTGTACTGAAGCGAAGGGCATAGCTTTATTTAATCTTCTGCCTTCTTCACCTTTAACTTCTTTTGAGTCTCTAGGGTAGATAGCGTGAATGAATCTATGTTTACTGTCAGGCTTTGACTCAGATATACGTTTGAGCCTGTCTGATACGTTCTCTATTCCAAATTCTTTAATTGCTTGTTGTGCTGTTAATTCATACTCACGAAAAACTGTATCAATGAGTCCATTAGCTTGTGTAGAAGAGATATAACAAGAGCCGATGTTCCATGTATTAAAGACAAGACCACCTTCAGGCTTATTATCTACATACATTACAGCCCATCCGAGCTACTACTAAATCAGTAAGGTAGTCAGATACTTCAGAATCAAAATTAGAAGCGTGGACGTTTCTATACATAAAATCAGTTACAGTTTCTAACCACTGTTCACCATGTGTCATTTGTTCAGGGTTATCTATTCCACCCGGTACTGCTTTAAACCATTTGCTTGATGCTGGGGTAGTAGCTGAAATGATAGAAGAAACGAAGAGCTGTATTGCTTCTGCTGCTGTTGTATCAAAGAGCTTAGATCGTTCTTGTCTTCTAATGTCTTCTAATCCGTTCTGAGCTGCATCTTGAAAGCTTTGTTGTCTCTCAGGAGCACCATATCTATATAGCTCAGCCCATGTAGGTTCATGTTTAATTCGTTCTGTCTTTAACTCACCAACACGCTTAATCAATTGAATTGCGTTCATTGGTTTATGTTCCTGTATTTGTTTTTCCTAATGCTGTTTCTTGTGGAGCTGTCATATCAAGAGAACTAAGAATCGTTGATTTACGTTGTCTCTTTCTTAATGCTTGGTCTGCATTTGTTTCTAAGGCTGCTTGGTCTGCTGCTAATTTAGCTTGTTCTTCAGCCGTTGGTCCTTGCACTACTTTAGGTTTTGATCCGATGGGAATACCCTCCTTTATATGGCAAAAGGCGCACACATACGTATACGTGACAAGCCATTTAAGCCGTATTTATCTGCTATTATTAGTTGTGTTAATAGATGTATTAATAGATAACAAAAAAAGAGAGATAACGTAGCAGCTTATAATTATTGTTATGTTGCTGGGTTACTTCATCTCTCTTTGATGTTCTGAATGTCTCTCTTTTAGTTATTGCTTTGCACAATGATTTTTATTCTCTAAGTATTGAAAGAGAGGACAATAAATAGAGGGAAGGAAATATAATGTCTAACGCAATAGAAGATGTTTAAGCTTCTAAAGGTATGAGAAGGATTGTATCATAAATGAAATTGAAAGTCAAGTTTACGCACAAACGTATCACTTATGGAACAATAATACGAGAGGGGAGAGGTGGATCTGAGATAGTAAGTAAGCCATCCCATGAGAAATAGTTTTGAGTTAAGTTATTTCTACTCATAGACCATTTACGATCAGGGAGCATACAAGAACCTACAGCAAGTTTCTTCTTGCCATATTTATCAGAGACAGACTCAAATGCTGTCATTAATCTTTCTTGTCTTTCTATGTCTTCCATATCTGTTAGGAGGTCATACGTGAATAAAGATTTAGGCTCTAGTCCTGTTAAAATCAAGCCACACTTTTTATATTCTATACCGTCTGTATATACCTTTTCGATTAATCTTACTGCTGCTTTAACCAGTGTAAGTACATTGTCTGTAGGGATGGGAAAACCTGTAGTTGAGCTTTTATAGTAGTACTTTCTTGAAGTATCAAATGGATTGGAGTGAGCGAAAACGATAATACAGCCACACAGTAAATTAGCTTTTCTAAGTCTTCTGAATGCATCTTGTGTATAGCGAGAGATTGCTTCTTGAAGGTCTTCTATTGCTGTGACACGTTGACCAAATGACTTAGAGGAAATAATTTGTTTTTGACTTAGTGGTGTATGCTCAATTTCAATACATGGAACTCCTCTTAATTCCATTACTGTTCTTGCTAAAACTACACTGAATTGTTTTTTGATCCATACTGGATTCGCAACAGCTAGGTCATAGACAGAGGAAAAGCCAAAGCTATTTAATTGTTTAGAGATCTGTCTTCCCACACCCCATACTTCATTTAAAGGGATGTCCTGAAAGATGTCTTCTTTAATAAGAGGATCGAGAGAAACCAAATCACAAACCCCTTTAAAATGATTCATCTTCTTAGCTAAGAAGTTTGCTATCTTGGCTTCTGTTTTCGACCTACCTAAACCAACTGAAACAGGTAAGCCAATGTCCCTCAGCACCTTATTTTTAATAGTGTGAGAATATTCTGATAGGTCGTACAAACTACTAAAACTAGTAAGGTCTAAGAAGCATTCATCAATACTGTAAATTTCTTGGTCTTGATCAGAAACAAATTGATTAAGTATTGAATGAAAACGCTTACTCATTTCAGCATAAACCGTGTAATTGCTTGAAAGCACCACTACATTATTTTGCTCAACTATATCTTTTATTTTGAAGAGGGGAACACCCATTTTTATTCCTAAAGCTTTCGCTTCATTGCTGCGAGCAACAGCACAACCATCATTGTTACTTAAAACGATGACAGGTCTATTATTTAATTTAGGCTGAAATACACGTTCACAACTAACATAGCAGTTGTTTACATCTACTAAAGCAAAAGCTCTTTCTTGCATGGTTATCTTGAATACGTTACATAATCAAGATAATGGTAGAGATGAGAGATATAAAATTCAAATTTAATAATTTCTTATAAATCAAAAAGACGACTTAGCTTGTCGTACCATTCGTCAGATTTGTTAGTACTTCTGATAGTTGTGTATAGCATTCTGTTTTACTACCAGCGAAAGAAATGGAAGGTTGATATTGGAAATCTTTCATAGCTACTTTATGTTCACGTTCGATATCCCATATAGATTCTGGTGAGCCTGAATGCTCTAAGAGGATCTGCCATTCATAAGGCATAAGCTTAGGGTTAGCGTATCTAACAAGGATATTGTTTACAGTTATTCCGTATCTTATAGAAGGTCTCATCAGAAGAAGAACATTTCAATATATAGAAAATAGCCTGTCCACCATTCTTAGTAGCAGCGTCTATAAAGGCTTGACGCTTTTGTCCTGTTATTTTCATTTTTACCTCATGACCTATTCAGGGTGCTACTTAAAGTCTTGTACAAGGTCATCGAATTGGTTATATTAGTGTTATGTAGCGCATATTAATTTTTAGGAGCAGTTCTAATCAATTGGCTACAAATTGATGTAGGACACATCAAATGAGTAAATTGTCATGAATCACATTATCCATAGTCGATATGTGGCTAGTGTTTCTGAACTGAAAAAGAATCCTACAGCGGTAGTACAAAATGCTTTTGGTGAAGCAGTTGCTATTTTGAATAGGAACAATCCAGAGTTCTACTGTGTTCCAGTAGCAATGTACGAAAAATTGATGGATTTAATTGAAGATCAGGAACTATTAAAACTAGCTAAACAAGTCGAAAACGAAGAATCTGTAGAGGTTACTCTCGATGAGTTACAAGCTGAAGTTCAAAGAAACCGCAAGAAAAAAGTTTAGTAAGTTAAATCCTGATATTGCTGAACAACTACTGAAAAAACTAGCTAAAGTCTTAGAAAATCCAAAGATCCCTAAGAATAAACTTAGTGGATCAAGTGATCTATATAAGATTAAGTTAAAATCAGTAGGCTATAGATTGGTATATCAAGTTATTGATAACGAGTTAGTTGTCCTTGTGCTTGATGTAGATCGAAGAGATACCATATATAAGCAAATGTAATTAAGAAGCCTTCTTTGTTCTTTTACGAGAAGGCTTTTTTATTTCAAGTATTTCAGGCTCTATAGCAGTTTCATTAATAGGTGCTTCAATAGTTCTATTAATAAATGTTTCAATAGCTTCTAAAACCTCTCTATTTGCTTCTAGCTCGTTTGTAAGATCTGTCTTATAGGTAGATACAGAAATGCTTTCTTTGTGCTGTGTGTAAGCTCTGAGAAGGTTTAAAGGGGTAGTGGCTAATGACATTAAGACTTCTAACTTATCCTTGTCTGACATATCAGGATTGAGTGTATGAGTTGTAATGTGAACAGGTTGATTATCTTGTTTGATGATATAGATTGAGTACATTATTTATTCTCTTTGGTTTTAGTTTTAATTGTTATAGGGAGAGATAAGTCTCTCTATTGTTATTATTTTTACTTATGAATTTAATATTCTCTTATAACATAAATTAATATACAAGTCAAGTTTAAGTATAAAAAAAGCTCTTCACTTGGGGAAGTGAAGAGCTATAAACTTTGAATATATGTAAAGTATATATATTAACCTATTGATATACAATACAGAATATTCTATATGTCAATAAATATAGGCTCGTAAGGTGAGAGCGATAGCGTAAGAAAGGAATACGAGCCATAGCGAGTATGAGTTTCTTCTCTAGCCTGAAGCTCTCTTAAAAGTACTTCTATGAAGAGTACCCAATCTACAAAATCAATCCTTTCCTACATTACTTTTAATTAAAGACCTTTAAAGATTTAATCTTAAAGATCAGTCTTTGCTAATTAGTACTCCTTCAGCAATATCAGGCTGACATAGATTAATGGTTAAGAGGAGAGAGGGTCGGTGTACCCTCTCGGAGTACCATTACTAAATCTGTAGAAGGTCATTTAGTTATTATGAGTGACGCCTTAGCGGAACGAAATAATAACGATACTGAGTCTAAAAGGAATAAAAGAATAAGTGACCTCGTCAGAGGGAACGTA